>ERZ1673736.1943-NODE-1943-length-24805-cov-11.121818_pt1 | contig 24805 bp, 19 predicted proteins | sample MGYA00580212_ERZ1673736 | MGnify/ENA primary metagenome ERZ1673736 (study PRJEB41218, sample SAMN15661752) | gut metagenome | host: Homo sapiens | place: Canada: London | collected 2015-08-20/2019-03-30 | study: EMG produced TPA metagenomics assembly of...
CAAGGATTTTCAGTCCTTTGCTCTACCAACTGAGCTATGGCACCATTGTTTCTCTTTTGCGGTTGCAAAGGTAGTGAAACTTTTGGACTATGCAAGCGCTTTGGAGATAAAAAACGCTGATATTTGCCTATGTGGCTAAGTATCAGCGCTTATGTTTTAAGAAAAAAATGAATTCAGCTGTTTATTTGTTCTCACAAATCTTTATCTGCTCTTACAAATCTTTATTCGCCAGCTTTTTCGCCTTCACTCTCGGTAGTTTCCTCTTTCAGTGGATTCCATCCTTGTGCTTTCAGTTCAAACTCTTGACCATCGCGAGTGATCAGTGCACAACCTAATTCCGGTTTAGTGATGTGTCCTATTAACTTCACACCTTCCATTTCAGAAATCTTCTCGTGATCGGCAATGGGAACGGTGAAAAGCAGTTCGTAGTCTTCGCCACCATTAAGAGCGCATGTTGTCAGATTCATATTGAACTCTTCAGCCATGACGGCAGTCTGATAGTCAATGGGGATATGTTCCTCATAAATGCGGCAGCCTACTTTACTTTGCGTGCAGATATGCAACAATTCAGAAGATAGACCATCTGAAATATCCATCATAGAAGTGGGTTGAATACCTTCTTCCGCCAGTTTCTCAATGATGTCGCGGCGAGCTTCCGGTTTTAATTGACGTTCCAGCAGATATTCCTTTCCGGAGAAATCAGGTTGCATATCAGCCTTACCTTTCAAAGCCACTTTCTCGCGTTCCAATAATTGTAAGCCCATATATGCGGCACCCAGATCACCGGTTACGCAAATCAAATCTGTTTCTTTCGCACCATTTCGGTAGACAACCTTATCTTTGTCTGCCTCACCTATACAAGTGATACTGATTGCCAGTCCCGTAAGAGAAGAAGAGGTGTCGCCTCCTATGATATCCACATCATATTCCTCGCACGCCAGACGGATACCCGCATACAACTCTTCCATATCTTCCACGGAGAAACGCTTGGAAAGAGCCAGAGAAACGGTGATCTGTTTGGGCGTACCATTCATGGCGTAGATATCGGAGAAGTTCACGACAGCCGCTTTATAGCCTAAGTGCTTCAGCGGGACATAAATCAAATCGAAATGCACACCTTCCATTAGCAGGTCAGTGGTAATCAAGACTTGTTTTTCAGTAGGATAGGAGAGTACGGCAGCATCATCGCCTACACCGTACCGGCTGGATTCATTCTTCAGTTCAATACCATCGGTAAGGCGGCGGATGAGGCCGAACTCACCGAGGCTTGATATTTCTGTTCTCATGATTATGCTCTGTTTATCAATTCTCTCATAATTTCTGTCATCTTCGGCTGGGCGGCATCAGCAGCTTTCTGCACTTCCTCGTGTGTCACCTCTACGATCTTACCTTCCACGCCAAGGTCGGTAATTACCGAAATACCGAATACCTTGATACCGCAATGATTGGCAACAATCACTTCCGGTACTGTAGACATACCCACTGCATCGGCACCGAGGATATGGAATAATTTATATTCGGACGGTGTCTCAAATGTCGGACCTTGCGTACCGATATATACACCATGCTGTACTTTGATACCCTTTTCCGCTGCAATTGCATTAGCCTTACGAATTAACTCTTTATCGTACGCTTCACTCATATCCGGGAAACGCGGGCCATATGGAATATTCTTGCCACGCAACGGGTGCTCCGGGAAGTAATTGATGTGATCTGTAATAATCATCAGGTCGCCTATTTCAAAATCCGGATTTGTACCACCGCTGGCATTCGAAACAAATAGGGTTTTGATACCCAGTTCGCGCATTACACGTACCGGAAACGTTACCTCCTTCATTGAGTAACCTTCATAATAATGGAAACGTCCCTGCATTGCCATGATATCCTTGTTTCCCAATTTTCCGAATATCAGTTTTCCGCTATGTCCTTCTACCGTCGATACGGGGAAGTTCGGAATTTCCTCATATTTTATTTCGTACTTCTCGGTGATTTCGGTGGCAAGACTGCCTAAACCGGTTCCGAGGATAATTGCTGTCTCAGGTTGTGTGTGCATCCTACCTTTCAGGTAAGCTGCTGTTTCTTGAATGAGCTCTAACATAGCCAATAATATTTTGGTTAAATATATGTTGTTGATTTTGTAAAAATTCTATCTCAATCGGTAAAATGTACAAATACGGCTTTAACGTTTCGGCGAGTGCCGGATGGTGTTGCAACCTTGTCGCATCCTTTTCCGTGGTGATAATCAGCTTCTTCTTTCCTTCCAGACGTTCGAAGCGTTCTTTTATAGCTTGCAAATCCTTGCTGCTGAAATCATGATGGTCGTCAAACTGGCATAAGTTTATGTGCGGTGTGTGCACTTTTAGCTTTTCCACCAGCGGTGCAGGCGAAGCGATTCCTGTTACCAGTAATACTTGTTCGTCTTTTTCCAGTGATGCGAGGGTTCGGCGTTTTTCTCCGAAGAGCGGTGTTAATGCTCCATACCGGAACGAGGAAAAATAAAGTTGCTGATACGGATACAGCTTTAGTCTTTTCGTGATGATATTGAAATCTATAGGTTTGATATCTTCCGGGCATTTTGTCACGATCACGATGTGCGCCCTGTTTTTGCCACTTTCAGGTTCGCGTAATCGTCCTGCCGGAAGTAGGGTATCGTCTGAAAAAAGCCTGTGGAAATCTGTCAGTAGAATGTTCAGTCCGGCTTTTACGTACCGGTGTTGGTAAGCGTCATCCAGTAACACTACATCTACTTTGGGGTGGTCCAATTTCATCAGTTGTTCAATGCCGTGACAGCGGTTCTCATCTACAGCTACCCGGATAGCCGGGAATTTGGTTTTTATCTGATAGGGTTCGTCACCAATGCGCTTTACATCCGTTTCTTCCGTAGCAAGTACATACCCCTTGCTTTTTCGTTTATATCCGCGGCTCAGCATGGCAACGTTTGTTCCCGTTTGTTGTAACAGCTTGATAAGATACTCCGTGTGTGGTGTCTTGCCTGTCCCGCCTACAGCGAGGTTGCCGACGCATACCACAGGTACGTCAAAACTCTTTGACCGGTAATATCCCCAATCAAAGAGTTTATTTCTTAGGCGTACCCCCATCCCGTAAATCCACGAGATGGGGTATAGCCAATAGTGTATCTTAACCAGCGGTTCTTCCATCCACTCCTTTCTTTAATTGATGTTCAACTCGAACGGAACGCGTGCCTGAATTTTATCGCAGTTCTCAAAATTATTCAGCCAGTCGAATTGGTTGTAAAGTTCACCGACTTTGCCTTTCAGTATCCGAGATTGGATATATCCACCGGGTTTCGTATCCGTCAGCATATCGAAGAAACTTTTCTTGCCCGGATAAGACATTACTGTGTAGGCATCCAGTCCGGCCTTTCCGATAGCTATTTCCAAAGCCTTGTCCAGTCCACCCAGTTCGTCTACCAAGCCCAGTTCTTTGGCTTTGGTGCCTGTCCATACACGCCCTTCGGCAATCTTCTTGATTTCATCCGTGGTCATGCCCCGGCCTTCTGCACAACGTTTCACGAACAGTTCATAGCCCTCATTCACCATATTTTGCATTAATGCCTTCTCGCCGTCATTCAGCGGACGTCCCATTGCTCCGAAGTCAGCGTATGTATTGGTCTTTACTACATCGAATGACAGACCGATTTTATCCGTCAATCCTTTCACGTTGGGGAACATACCGAAGATACCGATAGATCCTGTTAGTGTAGTCGGATCAGCTACAATGCTGTCCGCGTTGCAAGAGATATAATAACCGCCAGATGCTGCATAGTCACCCATGGAAACAATCACCGGTTTTTCTTTTTTCAGTTCGGTGACAGCGTACCATATTTGTTCCGAACCGAAAGCGCTACCGCCCGGAGAATTCACACGCAGCACTACAGCTTTCACGTCCTTATCATCTTTCAGTTTGCGCAAGTCGCGGATTACCTTATCAGAATTAATTCCATCTTCACTACCTGCATACGAACTTCCGCTGTCAATGGCTCCATATGCGTAGTACACAGCGACAATATTTCCGCTCTTATCTTTCGGAACGTTCTTCTTCACGTTCACCATGTCTTTTAAGCTTAATATTGGCATACTGTCATCCTTATCTATTCCCACCATTGTTTTCAGGTAGTTACGTACGTCATTTTTGTATACCAGAGTATCTGCCAGACCATATTCCACGCAGTCATTGGCGGGATAGAACATCAGCATCTTGTCGGCAGCCTCGTTCAGTTTTTCTTTGCTTACGCCTCTTGATTCTGAAATATCACTCAGCATTTGTCCCCAGATACCATCCAGGAATACGGTTACCTGTTCACGATTGGCCGGACTCATTTCTGTAGAAATGAATGGTTCTACAGCTGATTTGTAAGTACCTACTTTGAATACCTGCATTTCAACGCCAATCTTTGACAATAAATCTTTGTAGAAGGTCGGGGTAGAAGCCAAACCGTACCAGCCGATTGCGCCTTGAGGATTCAGCAACACTTTATCCGCTACACTTGCCAGATAATACAGGCGTTGTGAGTATTGGTCACCGTAAGCTACCACGAATTTACCGCTGGTTTTGAAGTCAGCCAGCGCTTTGCGTATTTCTTCCAAAGAGGCAAATCCTATGCCCATTGAACCGGCTTGCAAGTAAATTCCCTTGATGTTTTCATTTTCCTTGGCTTTCTGGATAGACGAAAGAATGTCATCCAGTCCGTACGTAGTTTCATCTTCGCTCAGGAAGATGTTGAAAGGGTTGTCCTGGCTCCGTTCTGAGAGCATACCTCTCATGTCGAGCATCATCACAGAGTTTTTGCGTACCTGAGTTTCAGACTCTGACGAGGACAGCATACTAAACAGTATCAGGATGCTGACGAAAAACAACACGACGCTTGACACGATAATACCTGTGATGGTGGCCAGCGTAAATTTAAAAAATTCTTTCATTGTAGTTATTGTTTTTTGTATGCTAACTTATAAAAGCTAACAAAGATAAATAATTGAATTGATATTTACTCTATCTGTCGCAAGGTTTTTCATTTTGTCACACTGTTCATCACAAAACATTATTATCTTTGTGTCGTTTAATGTGAGAAGGAGAACGAACCATGAGTAATAAAATATATCCGATTGGCATACAGAGTTTTGAAAAGATTCGTAGAAACGGATACTTTTATATTGATAAGACAGCGCTTATCTACAGGTTGGTGAAGACTGGCAGCTATTATTTTCTGAGTCGTCCGCGTCGTTTTGGCAAGAGTTTGCTTATATCTACTTTGGAGGCTTATTTCTCGGGGGTACGCGAACTTTTCGAAGGACTTGCTTTGGAGCAGTTGGAGAAAGAGTGGAAAAAACATCCTGTTTTGCATTTGGACCTCAACATTGGGAAATATGATACACCTCACAGTCTTGACGATATTCTGAATAAGGCATTGCTAGAGTGGGAAGCTATATATGGTACCGGTGTAGGTGAAGTTACTCTCGCTTTGCGCTTTGCCGGTGTGGTGGAACGTGCTTACAAGAAAACCGGAGAAGGTGTTGTTATTCTTGTTGACGAATATGACAAGCCTATGTTGCAGGCTATTGGAGAAAGAAAACTACAGGTCGAGTTTCGTAGCACCTTGAAATCTTTTTATAGTGTGCTCAAAACAATGGATAGATATATCCGGTTTGCCTTATTGACCGGAGTAACTAAATTCGGTAAAGTCAGTGTTTTTAGTGACTTGAATAATTTGAATGATATTTCTATGTATGAGCCGTTCGTCTCCATTTGTGGAATGACGGAGAAAGAAATACATGATAATCTGGAAGAAGACCTGTACGAACTGGCAGTTATGCAGAAGATGACTTACGAGCGGGTTTGTGCCGAATTGAAAGAATGTTATGACGGTTATCATTTTGTAGAAGATTCTGAAGGCATTTACAATCCTTTCAGTGTGTTGAACACCTTTTATAAAATGAAGTTCGGTAATTATTGGTTTGAGACGGGTACGCCTACTTATCTCGTAGAACTGTTGAAGCATAATAATTATGATCTGGAACGAATGGCTCACGAAGAAACCAGTGTGGATGTACTTAATAGCATCTATGATGACGATAGTCCCATACCTGTGATTTATCAGAGTGGATATTTGACTATCAAAGGATATAATTCTCGCTTTGGCATCTATAGTTTAGGCTTCCCGAACAGAGAAGTTGAAGAAGGATTTATTAGATTTTTAATGCCATTTTATACCCGGGTAAACAAAGCGGAAGCTCCGTTTGAGATACAGAAATTTGTTCGTGAGATAGAGAATGGGCAGCCTGATGCTTTCTTCCGTCGCTTGCAAAGTTTCTTTGCCGATACTCCTTATGAACTGATTAGTGATTTGGAACTCCATTATCAAAACGTCCTGTTTATCATTTTCAAGTTGGTAGGTTTCTATACGGAAGCTGAGTATCACACATCCGAAGGTCGTGTTGATCTGATTCTAAAGACTGAAAAGTACGTTTACGTAATGGAATTCAAGCTTGAAGGTACTGCTGAGGAGGCTTTACGGCAGATTGAAGAAAAGCATTACGCTCTTCCTTTTGAGTCTGATTTCCGTCAATTGTTTAAGATCGGTGTAAATTTCAGTAATCGTACCAGAAATATAGAACGATGGATTGTGAAATGACATTCTAATATAAAAAGATTAAGATCATAGACAGATAGAGTCTGTCATTTTAAACATAGCACTACACGACGTTGTTCGTGTGGTGCTTTTTTCTTTTAATACTATTAATTATGAAGCAAAACAGTTTAACCGACTTCATAAACGAAGTCATTGTAGAGTTGCAGCAAGAGGGGCGTTTTGCCACTGCTTATATCTACAAGTATGCCTTACGGGCATTTACTCAATCTGTGGGAGGTGGTGAAATCTTCTGGGGAGGCCTGAACAGAGGGGCCTTGCGTCGTTTCCAGACTTATCTGGAAGATTTGCAGAAGAGCTACAACACTATTTCCACTTATATTCGTGCGTTGCGCGCGGTCTATAATCGGGCGGTAGACCGTGGGTTGGTAGCAGGTGAATTCCGTCTGTTTGCAAATTTGAAGACGGGAGTTGCTTCGGAGAAAAAACGGGCCGTCACAGCTTCGCAGATGCAGAAATTGGTGCGTAGACCTGGAAATCGGGAGTTATCGCCGAAAGTATGCCAAGCGCAGGATACCCTTTCTTTGATGATACTTCTACAGGGGATGCCTTATACGGATCTGGCACATTTGCATAAAAATGATTTGAATGGTGAACTATTAACTTGCCATCGCCAGAAGACGGGTACGGAACTTTGTGTGAAAGTGGTTCCCGAAGCAATGGTACTGATTGACCGCTACCGTAATAATGAACCTGACTCCCCTTATCTTCTTAACTTTCTTAGTGGCACCTGCTCAGATAAAGAGGCTTTTGAAGAATATCAAGAAAAACTTCGTGAGCTGAATTCGCAGTTATCCAAGCTTCCCGAACTGTGTGGGGTAGAGGGAGTAAAGGTCAGTTCATACACTGCCCGCCATACCTGGGCCACACTTGCCAAATACTGCCAGGTACCGGAAGAGATTATTTCCGAAGGGTTAGGACACTCTTCTCTGGAAGTCACTCGCACATACCTGAAAAGCTTTGGAGGAGATGAACTGGAAAAAGCAAATCGGATAATTATTGATTACATTGTTACTGGAAATAAAAATGTATGGAGTAAGATTTGAAATGGCTGTTACTTCGTAAGTAACGGATATGTAATCTTGCTGCAAAGATATTAAATATTTGATAAAAACAAATTATAAAGTGCAAAATTGGATATTATTTAACTGAAAACACGACTCAAACAAGCAAAGCAAACCATAAATCGACATATTATTGCCATTCCGGCTATGAGAACACACATAAATTCTCCTCTCCACGCTTTACCTTCAACATGGACTTGTGATATTCTACGCTCTATTCTTGCGTAATTTGTAATTCAACCGCGCGCCGTATTCTTATAACACCTTATATTTTCCGTATTTGCGTGCTTCCGTTACTTACGAAGTAACGGCTAAAGATTATAATTATGCTCACACAACTGACACAAACGGCGATTGCTATATTGTACGACATTTATGCCGGTGGCAAGCCTTATCGCACAGCACAATTGACGATTGCGCCGCAAGAAATGATTGATATTCTCACTAAGTTTGAGTCGGCAGGATTGATTCGTCGTAAGGACGTTCCATATTCTGATTTACTTTCCTCGTATGAACTTACCCGTTCCTATATGGATATATCCCTGCTTCATATACTGGAGGCTCTTGATGAACATCTGAATTGCAATTATCCCACTAAAGAGAAGATATATCATCAATATCGTGCTGCTGCCAATCGTTTGGGCGTGATAAACCAGATGACTCGTCTTTATTTGTCCGAAATCAAGTTGATCGATCTATAATGAAAAGGTATTTGTTTATATTTCTTAGCAGCTTTTGGCTTCTGCTGTCTCCGGCTCATTCTATTGGCTTGAGCGACAGGCGGCCGGTGGATAACATTGCCGATAGTCTTTGTCGTCAGCCTTTACTGCTGTATTTTCGTTTCGACCGTACTTTGGTGGAGTATGACTATATGGACAACCCGCGCACACTGGATGAATTTCGCGTTTTGTTTTCCGACACTCTTTGCGTTTCCTCCATCGATACAATCACCATTACCTCCTATGCCTCTCCCGAAGGGGCTGTCAGTTACAATGCCCGATTGGCACAACGTCGTGCCATTGCCGTGAAAGGATATCTCATTTGGAAATACCCTCATCTCGATCAATACCGTATTGTTATTCGTCCACAAGGTGAAGACTGGACAGGGCTCCGGCAGTTGGTAAAGGCGGATGCTTCTGTTCCCGACCGTGACGATGTGCTGGAAATACTTGATAAGGTTTCCGATACAGAGCGCTGCAAGGTACTGTTGCGTCGGTTGAATTGCGGATATGCTTATAAATATATAAATAAGAATCTGCTTCCAAAGCTGCGTAATGCAGCGGTATGCATGGTGCGGATGAAGGAAAAAACAGCGCATCCCGATGAACTGTCGCTTCCGATGCAAGCCATTCACAGTGAAAGTGAAATATCTTTTCCCAATGCGGATACTCGCTTTGCTCAGGGTGCAACCTTGTCCCCGGTTCCCGACATAGCCCTGTCTCCGATTCCTGTTACCCATGCCCGTCGTCCGAAACCAGTTCTTTCCCTGAAGACGAACCTTCTTACATGGACGGGACTTACTTCGGAGGGTAAAATAGCTTCCTTGCGTCCCAACCTTGCTCTCGAACTATTCTTTGCCCGTTGCTGGTCTCTTTCCGCTTCAGGCGAATACAGTCATTGGCAGGGAGGAACCAACCATAAATTCTGGGGTATCTCCGGCTACAGCCTCGAACCCCGTTTCTGGTTGCTGGGAGACGGTACTTACCGTTGGCTCTACTTAGGTGCATACGGTCTGCTGGGCGATTTCGACTACCAGCCCAGTCATGACGGCGATTCGGACCGTAATGGTTCCAGTGTTACCGGTACTTATTGGAGTGCAGGCCTTTCCCTGGGGTTGTATCTTCGCCTCTCCCGCTATTGGGGATTGGAAGCCGGGCTTCGTGGCGGCTACCGCGACGCTTCCGGTAAAGCATACGATAATGAACCTCCCCATGCCTATTATCACCATGATCTCCCTTCTTCACGTTGGGGCATCACTGGTTTCAACTTTAGCCTGACTTACCGATGGTGGAACAAAACAATAAGACGATGAAAGGAAAGATGCGATATATATACAATGCAGGGCTACTTTTGCTTTTGTTGTGCAGTAGCTGCACGGAGCGTACGCTTGAGATGCGTCCCGATCCTGTTCCCATCCGGCTTTATACGGGCATCCACACCCGCGCGGCTGTCGATGCTTTCGACGCTACTCCCGTGTGCATAGCCTGCGGTTCTTCATCCGGCGTTTATGAGCAGGTGTGGGATGGCGTTGCCACTGCCGGTGAAATCGTTCTCACTCCTGTGCATTATTATCCCGAAGACGGTTCTTCGCTCTATCTCCGAGGATATTATCCTCCTGTGCCTCTGGCAGCCGATGGTACGTTGGCGTATACTTTGACGGGTAGTGAAGATCTGTTGCTCAGCGACGAACAAAATGGTTCCCTTTCCTCCCCTTTCACTTCCGGAGGCGGTAAGACACTGATGTACAACCATCTGTTGGTGAAACTGGATTTTTCCATTCATCTGGAAGGCGATGTCACCATTTCTTCCCTGCGGATGCGTTCACTGCAACTCAAGGGGCTTGTCAGCCGGGTTACGCTGGCACTAAGCAACGGCAAGTTGTCCTATGGAGCTGAAACGGTTCCCGTAACCATTTACTCTACCCCCGAAGATTCAGAAGGTATCCCGTTTGTGAATGCTACGCTTCAGCTTCCCGGCTACGTGTTGGTGCAGCCGGAATCCGAATTTCTGCTGGACATGGTGCTTTCCATCGACGATGATCGTTCTCATGATCTGACGTACCACGACCTGGTAGTCAGTTTCGAAGGTGGTGGCACTGAAGGTGGAATAGCTTATACGGTACAGGTAACGTTGCCTACCCCCATCTTGCCGGACCCGGTTCCCGTGAAAGTCACTACCACCGTCGTGCCCTGGAAAACGGGAAGTTCCGGCAGTGGTGACATTCCGGGATGGGATGAGGCCGATAAAACGCGATAAACGGTAAAACGAAAATATAATTGTGAACTGATAATTTATTAATCATTTAATTAAAACGTGAATATGAAAACAAAAATGAGCGTGGCATTACTGACCTTATTGATTGCGGCAGGATGCAGTGAGAATGACCAGATCAATCTGCCGGAAGCTCCGGTGAATGCAGTGCCCATCAACCTGGGACAACAAGTGAATGCCGTGTCGCGTGCCGTTGCAGCGGACGGAGTAAATGTAAGCGCCACTTTGCTGATGTGCGATGGCAGTGGGACTGAAGTCGATTGGAGCAAATTCGTGAAAGTAGAGAAGAATGCAATCGATCAGAGTAACCAGTTGACGAGCCGCGCCAGCATTTCCGCCGCCTCATTTACGGTAGCCGCTACTCCCGCCAATGATATTTCATTGAATCAGTTGCTCTATTATTCATTGAGCGACGGTGTCAAATCTTTCATTGCCGCCGTTTCTCCGGCAGGCAAGGTGGCAGATAGCGGTGCGTCAGTCAACTTCAATCAGGAAGACGGTACGCAGGATGTGATGTGGGCACCAACGGTAGCCGTAGGTAGTGCTAAAGATGAGGCGAATGCTGCCGGTACTGCCAAATACAATCTGGCGTTTACCCATAAAACTACCCAGCTGAACTTTGCCGTTGCTTTGACGCGCGTACAAGGTGGCGGTGAATGGCAGAATAAGAAAGTCGCTTTGAAGAGCATTGCTGTTCAGAAGGCTTCTGTTCCTCAGGCTATCAATGTAGCTAACGGTGATATTACCTGGAGCACTCCTGTAACCTTTAAGGTACCCGGCATTTCCGAAGCGGCTATTGCTGCTACAGCCACCGAAGTGGGTGAGGCATTTATGATTAATCCTTATACCGAGGTGATATTGGATGTCGTGATTACCGTAGACGGTGCCGAGAAGATTTTCAACAATGTCCGCGTGACTACTGACGGAGACGGAGGTGCAAAGGTTGATCTGGCGCGTGAAGAAGGTAAATCCCATAAGATAACGCTTACCATTCAGGAGCCTGCCAATGCAGATACGGCAGTTACGATAAAGACTACCGCAACCGTGAAACCTTGGGTACAGGGCGCTTCCGGCAGTGCCGATTTATAAAACAACTGATCGTATGCTGATGAAACGTATCCTGACTTTTACCTCTTGGGGCTTATTCCTCCTGTGCGGGCTTTTGGCCGCTTGTTCACAGGAGGACAAGCTTCTTCCTGTTGATTCCGTCCCTTTGGAACTTCATGCGGCGGGCGATGCTTTGTCGGATGCTTCCACCCGTGCGGATAACCTGCCGGAGAATGCTTTCGACGCTACGGTGGTGCTTACCACCCGGCAGGGAGGATACTCCGGTTTCGCGGGAAACTACGAGGGATACCGGGATGTAACGGTGGGTACGGATGGCAGCGTCACCTGGAAATTGCCGAATAGTGACAAGGCACCCGAATATCCCGAGACGGGTGATTGGCTTTATCTGGTAGGCGTTTCTCCTGTGGCGGTTCCCTCCGGTGGCAATGTTTTCTATACATTGACCGGCAGTGAAGACTTGCTGTATGCGAAGGAACAATGTGGCAACCGTTGGGATGGCGACCGGTTTTCGGCGAATACCGATCCCATGAGAGACAAGCCTATGGAGTTCAACCACCTGCTCGCCCGTCTGCAATTCAAGGCGCGCAAGAAGATGGCGGGCGGACAGGCAGTAACTGTCACCGGTTTAAAAGTGAATGAAGCAAAGCCTCAGGTCATCTTGCCGTTGGCTACGGGAATCCCCGCTTTCGAGGGTACGCCGGGACTGTCCCTGCATCCCGGAGAGGGTGGTGTGGGCGTAGAGGTTCCTGCTGACGCCGGTACGATAGTCACTTTAGGGGATTTGTTGATACCTCCTTTGGCTTCGGGCGGAACATATACACTGGATGTGGAAACCTCATTTGGGAATTTTCAGAACATCCCGATTGTCTTTGCCGATGATGCGTCTGCCGGAGAGGAGTTACAGGCTGGAATGTCCCACGAAATCACATTGTGGCTTACGGACTCTACTTTGGGCATCCTTTCGGTGACAGCCGTTCCCTGGGAATCGGTAAAAGTGGATGACGATCAGGAATTGGTGCCTTGAATATAATAGGCAAAACTTTATATAGAAAAAGAATAAAATGAAAACAATGAAGAATAAGCGATTGATTTATTCCGCTCTTTTGTCCGGGATACTGGTTGCGGCTACCGGATGCAGCGAGAATGAACAATCCGTCCCGTTGGACGAAAATGAACTGATAGAACTACAGGTATCACCTAAGGTGACTCTGACGCGTAGTGCGATTAATGGTGGAGAACAAACCGGAAACGGAGCTAATGTGATGCAAAACATTGCCGTGTATGCGCAGAGCACGGTTACCAATACGGATGCCAAGAAGAATAACTATGCCATTTATACCCAAAGCAGCGGTAAATGGAGCAACTCCGGAACTGATAAAATATATCTGTCTTCCGAAGATGCTACCGTGTATGCGTATTATCCTGCTTATAAACCGGGATCGAATGGTGAATATGCCACAAGTACGGCGTTGAAAATCAGTGGTGACGCATCGGCATCTTCTACTATTCCTCTGACCGTTTATGAGGGTGGGGCAGGTACTGCGTCTGAGTATACTATTACTTCGGTTGGCAATGCGGATAAGACATGGAATGGAACCACCAATGCTTGGGAAGCCAACACCGCTGCCAATAAAAAACTCATTGCCGCCGCACCGGGCGAAGTGGACTATATGTGGGCTACTTCCAATCCCACTCAAGTGGACAATGGCAGAGGTGCCGGTCCGAAAGGTACCACCGCAACACTTACCATGAACCATGCTCTTGCCTTGTTGAGTTTCCGTGTATACAATGACGGCACTTATCACAATGCGGGCGTATTGACCCAAATAAAGCTGGAGAATGTGAGTGGCAATACTGTATTAAGCAAAAGCAATGGTCATACGATGAAGATTTCCGGCGGGACCATTGCGAATGGTACAGCCCAAGCCGCCACATATACCCGTAAGATTTCAGACTCTGGCTATACTTTGATTACGGTTGCTTCTACCGCCAGCGCTACTGCTGTAGCCTCGGGCTCTACTGCCAATGCCGATGCCGCAGCCGCTTCCGAGAAATTTAGTATGTTGATATTACCTGCCACATCAGTGGACAGTAAGGTGAAAGCTACTTTCACCATTGATGGAGCTGACTATGATGTAAACTTAACGAAACCGGAGACCTCCAGTGATAAGTGGGATCAGGGTAAGAACTACATCTATACCGTCAAACTCAGCGGACAGGGATTGACAATCAACAAAGTTTCTGTTACTGACTGGACGGAAAAAGTCGTAAACGATGATTTGGAAATCAAATAGCCTTTAATCCTATCGAACAATGAATTGCAACTTGTCCATACCTATCCGTAGTTTCCTTGTCTGCACCCTGCTTTTAGCCGGGTGTACGGACAGGGATGCTCCGGGCATTGAAGAAGCCGCCACGGTTCCTTTGCAGCTGATGGTAAACACCGTTTCCGGTTCTGCCGACACCCGTTCTGTTGTTAGTCAGACGGGTACGGCAGCCGGTCAGGTGGGAGCGATTGGTGTCTGTCTGGCTTTGGCGTCCGATGGACATAGTGCTTATGCCACCCCGGAGGCATCTTCCGCCCTGTTCACAGTAAGTGGTTCGGATGTTTGGACGGCTTCGCGTCCCGTCAATCTGCGCAGCACGCAGGCACGGCTCTATGCGTGGTATCCTGCCGCAAAGTCCAATTTGGCAACTGTGGACAATGGAACTACCCGCACTGTCGCCATCACCTTGCCGGCCTCGCAGACCTTCGACGGAGCCAATGCCACCGATTGTTCGCAGACGGACTATCTGTACGGATCGGCAAGCGCTACTGCGGGCGATGTCACCTCGATAACCGTGAATCGTGACAATAACAATCCTATGATTTATCTGCAACATGCCCTTACCCGGCTTATCTTCACCATTGAGTATAAGGCGGGGCGTGTGCCCGATAGTGAATATGACTGGGTGAAAAGCATCAGCTTGGAAGGTCCTTTCCGTGCCGGTGCCGGCACTCTGCAACTGAATGACGGCGTGCTGGCTTTTTCCTCGTCCGCAACGCCCGTCACTCTTACTTTTTCAGTGGCTCAAAATCCGCAGCTTCCCGGCGATATCGGTACTCCGGCAAGAGTAGCTTACGGACTGGTTGCCCCTAAGGGCGCCACTACGCAGTCCGTGACCGTGAAACTGGTATTGGGGCAAAAGAGTACTTCAGCGAACGACCGTACTCTGACCGCCACTACCAACCTATTCAATGCCGAGTGGGCAAAAGGTAATTCCTATACCTATAAACTGCTGCTCGACAAGAATGATATAACCATAAAAAGTGTAAGCATCAAGGGATGGACGGACGTTTCTTCGGGAAGTTCTACCGAAGTACCTCCGGTTGTCGGTTAGAGCGAAGTACCCTGAAAGACTTTCATCTTAATAGCGTAGAGCATAAGTACTTATATATAGAATTTGAATAATGAATAAACTGAAACAATACATACTGCACTTTATTCTCGTTGCCTCTTTTCTGGCGGTGGTAAGCTGTACTGACGAGCAGTCCGTGCTTCCGGTTGCCGAAGGCACCCCGCTCACTGTGACGGCCGAAATCGGTACGACGGATTCTCCGTCCACACGGGCGGTGGCGTTGAACAGTTATGACCGTTCCGATTTTATTGCCGGAGACGGGATAAATGTAGTATGTAGTCGTAACGGTGTTCAGTTGGCTTCTTCAGGATACACCTTGAATGCGGCTGCCACTGCTTGGGCGGTCACAACCGGAAGTCCGGGGTTAGGTTTCCTGCCCGCCACCACTTGCCGCGCCTCCTTTCCGGTAGCCTACGATGGTATCCGTGCCGATCAGTCCGCTGCGGATGGAAGTGCTTTTCTACGGAGCAACTATCTTCTTACTCCGGAAGTTTCTGTTTCGGGTGCCGAAGTGAACTTTACGGGGGACAATGCTTTCGGACACGGGAATGTGAAGCTTACCCTCAAGTTTCAGGGTAGCGGTGGCGTCTCCCTGCCGGCTTTCAGTAGTATCACTCTGCAAGCTTCCGGGCTTCGCACAGGCGATGCTACAAAAGTAGAAACCATCTATCCTTTTCGACCCGATACCGGCCAGCATAGCTGGTGCGCGGTTATCTACCCCCGGGCTGCGGATACGGATATAACGGTGACCGTGATGGATGAATATAGTGTGACATATAAAGTGGTGCTTCGTTGCGCTATGCAGAAATCCACCAGCTATACATATACGTTGAAGCTTCGGAATGACATCCTTGTTCCCGTAGGAAATGCCGAGATAGAGGCGTGGGATTTGAAAGTGAGGTATACCGGAGGATTTGTTTAGAATTAAAGACAAGATATAAATGATGAACAGGATTTATAGAACGTTGCTGCTGTGTACACTCGTAGGGTGCGCTTCGTGTGGGCAAGACGGGGTGGGCACGCCTCTTCCGCTGGATGTATCCGCAGAAGTGGGAAGTGGCCGTACCCGCGCGGGTGACGACCATGCTTCCGATTATGATAAACGGGCATTTGTAGCGGGAGACGTTATCCGGATTGCCAAGTTCGGTACATCTTCCGGCATAAATTATAAACGGACTGCTACCGGCACGTGGGCTCCTGTTGATGAGGCTAATCCCATGACGACTACGGGCGGGGAAAAGTTTACGGCAACTTTCCCTTCTGACTTTGACGGTATACAGCCTGATCAAAGAACGGCTGACAACTTCTGGAAAAGCAATCAGCTCTCCAACACGGCCACAGCCCAGGGAAATCGCGCCAGTTTTACTTTTGCTCCGGCCGCCTGTAAGATAACGGTGATTATAATCTATGAAGCGGATAATGACGCACAAGGCACCACACTTACAGGTAAAGGACTGTGTAGTGGAAATCAATCCCAGAATGAATCCATCCAACTGTTTCAAACCAACAGTAGCGATAACAAAAAGCGTCACACCTATGCGGGCATTTTTTCGCCCGGTGCCGCTGTCCCGTATACCATTACGGTGAAAGCCAGTACATTCACGGGCGGTAAAAGCTATGAGGAAACCGGTACAGGCCTGACCTTAAAGGCGGGAACCGAATATCAATATACGTTTACGGCTACCAGCGAACTGATCCTCAACAGTGTGGTCGTAAAGGATTTTGCTAAGGACCCGGATTGGAATGGTACTGACAATGAAGAAAATGCGGGAAATGCAACCTGATTAATGAAGAATATGAAAAATATAAATTTATCACTCATGTCACTCCTTGTTTTCATGCTGCCGGCATGCAACGGGGAAACGCTGCCCGGTCCGGTATTGGCGGACAATGCCTTGCAGATACGTTCGGTAGAACTTCCCGAATTATCGGGTACGCGCGCTTTGGGAGCCACTCAACTGAATGAAATCGGTGTATATGTCACTGATAACGATCATACGGCTCTGGCCGATGCGCCCTATGTATATAAATTGCAGAATGGCACATGGAGTTGTGACACTCCGCCCTCAATAACGGTGGAAGAATCGGCATCGGACTACTTATATGCCTATTCTCCCTCCGGCTTGGCGGTGACGAATGTTTTAAGCGGCAGTCACACCGTTCCGGTGACGGTAGTCGCGGACAATTTCACCGCATCGGGGCAAACCGATTACTTGTATGGAAAGTCTGATCCGCTGACGGTGAACAAGAATTCCCGTGCGGTGACGTTCACCATGTGCCATGCTTTGGCAAAGGTCAGTTTCCGGGTGCTGAAGTCGAACAATGTGGAAGAAACGGTGACGTTGAAAAAGATAGAACTGCTGAGCAGTACAGCCCGTTTGCAAACGGGTACCAGTGGTGTCATGAATCTGAAGGACGGCATTCTGAATGGTCTGGCGTCTACCAACTCCATTACCCTGAATGGTAGCGTAGAGCTTAATACTACTCAGAGTCAACCTAATGTGAGTGCTCTGGTAGCCCCTATGAGTGCCAAAGAAACCCGTCTTTCATTCCGTCTCACGGTGGAGCTTACGGGAACGGGCGAACCCACCTCTCCCGAGTATTCATTTGAGACGGCGGCAGTAAATGAGGTGCAATGGAAAGCGGGTTTCCACTATGTGTATGCCATTACGATAGACAAAATGGGAGGCAGCCTTACGAACGTACAGATTGATGCATGGAAGAATGACGCCAATCAGAATACGGGAATAGGAATTTAAGGGGGAGTGATAAGTGATTAGTGTGGGGGAGAAGGGAAAGATTATGGAATATGGACTTTTAACTTTGAGATTGCGGTTCCGGTTGATTGTAGCCTTGCTTGTGTGTTCACTGGCGGGGTGCGGCTCCGGGGAATCCGTATTGCCGGATGCGGCTCCGGGCACGGAGCCGGACTTGGGAGAGCCGGTGACGTTGGCATTCAATCTGTACAGTGCTGCGTTGACCCGGGCAGATGGTGCCGGAACAACTTCCACAACGGAGGATATGGCTGTTGGGAAAACGTTTCATATCTATGCATTTACGGCGGGGGCGGTCAATTTTGGGGCTCCTTTGGATAGTCGTGTCTATACAGTGCAGGAATCTGAAACGACTCCCGGTTCTCCGGGCAAGGCTACGGGTAATCTGACTCTTTACCGTGGTACGTATGACCTTTATCTGGTGTCGTACAACTCTTCTACCGAAGTGCCGGAATTAAGTACGGACGGTTCTTTCACGGTGGGAAATGGCAGAGACTTTATGTACACCAAAATGGAGGGTATCGTAGTGCAACCCGACAAGACGGGGGAAAACACCATGCTGGTATCGCTGCCACGGCCTTTTACACGGATGGGAGCGCGTGTGGTTACCACCGTACAAACTAAAAATGGAACGCAACCCGTGCCGGTTACCTCTTTGAAGGCTAACTGGATTCGAATTAAAGGATTGGCGGAAACACTGACATATAAATTAGGGAATACGGCTTGGGAGCCTGCTTCCGGCTATAATTCATCTTTTACTTTTGATAAGTTTACTCGTGAAACGGTTAGTAAACCTTGGATTAGCGAGGCGCAGGTTGTATTGCCGGTGGATGGTTCGCAAATGTTGGACTTTGAAGTAAATCTGACGGTTCGTTATAATGAGGGGGCGGACTCTTATACCGGTAGTTTTCCTGCTTCCATACAAAAGGTGTTGTTGCCGGGAATGACCTATCAGTTTGATTTTTCACTTACTTTTTATGGAGTATTGAAACCCAGCGATTTGACGTTAGCGGTAAAAGAGTATGATATGGTTGATTTATCGTCTGACGGTCTTGGAGGAGATTAATAAATTTAGAATGATTATGATGCGGAAAGCGAATATAGGGTTATGGATATATCTTCTTTGGGGAATATCGTCTGTTTGTTTCCTGGGTGCTTGCGTAGATGATGAGCCCGTCCGGGAAGAAGGGGGAATTGTGTTCCGGCTTAGTTTGCCGGGTAGAATTGATATAGAAACACGCACCCCCACTTTGAGTGGCATAACGATTAATGATGTATGGGTGGTGCAATATAATGCTTCCAATGGAGGACTTTTGCTTGCGAAGAATTTTTCGGGTATGGCGAGTACCGGTGGTGCTATTGGTGAACCGGAAAATAATGGAAGTATTATCAATGTAACCACTTCTGAGTCTTCTGATATAAAGAGCCGCTTCTATATCATAGTTAATGCTGGTACGGATTTTCTCAAGTCTTTTACTGGAAGTGAGACATTGCTGAAGCAAAAAACTAAAGAAATAACTCCCGGTGTTGCAGATGAGCCTACCTTGCTCACCACCGGTCCGTTAGAATATACTCCGGCGGCTTCGGGCACTGACGAGGGAAAGGTGATTATTGTTGCGCCTCTGCAACGTACGTTTGCCCGCGTCATTTTGAAGTGGGGGAAAACTTCCGATTTTAAGGGTGAGATATCGGTCACAGGCGTGAAGGCCTACTCTCTTCCCACGAAAATGGCCTTGTATACTCGTGGGGGCGGAGCTTTGTCTACCAAGTATCCTGCTTTGTCCGAAATCTCCTCATCTACTACTGCTGTCAATATCGGTAGTGGTGGGCTGTCATTGGGAAGTCCCCGTACATTCTATATGGGTGAAAATCTTAGGGGTACGGGTACGGCCACCTCTTTTGCCGAAAAGAATTTGGCGGGAAAGGGCCCCGGAGACGGTGGCAGTCTGGACGGATGTACCCGTTTGGTTCTGGAAGCGGCATATACGTATCCCGGTGCTATAAATTCTATTGCTGTGGAATATTGCATTTATCTGGGCGGAAATCTGATGAATGACTATAACGTTCAGCGCGGATATGAGTACAATCTGAATGTTCAGATCAGTGGTGCTAACAGCGGTGACGTTCGTGTCACCATCACTAACGGCAATGTGGTGGTATTCGATGAGGTGGAAACGATTAACAAAAAAGTGGATTTTAGATAAAACGGAATGATATGGCTGGGATGAAGAAGAAAGGGATATACCTGATAATGAGTCTTACGTTTCTAATGGGCACCACAGCTTGTGAAAATGAGCTGGGCGTCTCCCCGTCGCACCCGGAGGAGCGGCAAGTGACGGTTTCTCTCTCATTGGGTTTTGCCAATGAAGAAGACGGATATACCGCAACCGGAGGAACGGACACGCGCGGCGGAGACACCTCGCAAGGCGCCGCATTTTCCGCACAGCCTGTGCCGGCGGTTCGTACAAGGGGGAATGGCGGCCTGACGCAACCCGATCATTTGTATGAACTTCGTATCCTGCAATATGACAGCGGCGGAAGCTTGAAGAAATCTCAAAGCTTTTCGGGAGCTACGGATGCAGGTAAGAAGCTGACTGTTACGCTAAATGCATTGGACGATTGTCAGTTGGTGATTGTTGCTTGCGGAGAGGGCAACACTTCTCTTAGTTTTGGCAATAGCATTTCGGCTCTTCAAAAGTTGACTATGGATAAAAGCTATTTCGACGCTATTCCTACCGATGGAACTACAAGTGCGACTGGAGTGAACATAAATAAGATGCCCTATATTCTCCATTTGCCCCATGTCAAAGTGACGGATGCCGGCATTCAGAGCGTAGATGGCGCACATGATGCCCGCCTGCTGCTCAAGCGCCTGGCAGCGAAGACGACGGTGGCGTGGAACAATAATCTGGCGGATAAAGACTATGTTTTGAAGGAAGTCAGATTTTGCCAGGTACCGGCGGTTTACCGGCTTCTTCCTGCATCGACTCAAACAGAGTGGGGAATGACATACCCGTCCGCCATTGTAGAATTTATCGATTACTTTCGCCTTACCGATGCAGCTGACCTGTCAGCCGGTTCAAAAACTTTGTGGATACCTGCCAATGCACGCGGAGTTTCAGCCGCCGCCTCTTCTTCCTATTATCGCACGAAAGAAAACGCGCCCGATGCTGCTTCGTATGCGGAAGTGGTGGTGGATAATGCCACTAAGAACGAACGTCTTTATTACCGGGCTTATCTGGGTGGTGATGCTCCCACCGACTTCAACTTGCTGGAGAACACCGACTATGCCTGGACGCTGAATATTAACTCTACCAACTATCGTGGAGACGGTCGCATCCAATTATTGGATCAGACTCCGGTAATCAGTACTAACCTTGTGCCCACCAGCAACTGCCTGATGATGTTGCCGGGTACGAATATCTGTTTCAACCCTTATAAGCATGAAGCGGGTACTAATGGGTGGAATATTTATTTGACGGATGGCACTGCATTGTCTGCTGCGAAAACCATCGACCATGTTCGGGTACTATGGCAGACGAAAGATACCGGAACTTCCGGTGATTTAGTGATGGGGTATGTGGTAGATACGAATAATCATACTAATCTGGTAAATACTACTGATATAAACGATCTGAACAGTGCATTGGTACACGTAAAAGTACCTGTAACCAAAGGCGGAAATGCAGTGATAGAAGCTGTAAATGCGTCAAATGTGACCGTGTGGAGTTGGCATATCTGGATTAGCGATTACGTGCCGGTTGGACTGGATGCAAGTAGGATAACCGATGCCACTACCCGTGATGTCGCCATTGACAATGCCCGAAGGGGCACTCAGGGTGGTGCGGTACAGGTATATCAGGGTGTTTCGTGGACGGATCCTGCAGGAGCCTTTTACAAGTGTGTCATTATGGATCGCAATTTGGGGGCTACCAAGGCAGGTATGCAAGATAACCAGATTGATGGTAGGCGCACTCTCGGTTTGCTTTATCAGGGAGGACGCAAAGATCCGTTCTTTGCTGCGGCGGACGGCACGACGAGGGAGACGAAGACTATATTTGATGAAGTAGGGGAACCGTTGGATATTGACAAGATGAAGTTGACTACTTTGGATCAACTCGTACAGCGTCCATTGACGTTTTGTACAGGTGACAATTATCAATTTTCTGATATCTCTTACAATTGGAATGGGGATGGTCCTAAAACTATTTACGATCCTTGCCCTAAAGGATGGAGAGTACCCTCCAATGGCATTACGCAATCGAAACTTATAGGATATAATCCTTCTATCTTTAACGATGATGGTACATTCAAGTATTGTATGTGGATAGGATTCGGAGCCAATGATGGTACTACCGGAGCACTGGAATCGATTAAGCCGACTTTCAACAACATCATGTTTTACGATGGCTCTTCTCTAACTACTCTTGCCGGTAGTGTACTATCGCCTGATTTCGTGGGTTCGGGATTCATTTACTATGGAACTTCAGAAGGTCCGGATGGGGATAAATCCATATTCTTTCCTGCCGTTTCGCTTCGTGAAATGGGTGGCAATTACCGGGATAAGAAGAATAATACGGTTTATCAGTGGACTTCTGAACGTGGAACGAAGACTACGAGCGGTATGATGATTTATCAGATTCAGGATAATCAAATTTCCGTGACGCATCCTATCGACTGGAAATTCGGTTTCTCTGTACGATGTGTGCAGGATAATATTCAAAAGAAGCCTTGATGGTTTCTTTTACAATTCGCTCTTTGACATACTGGAATAACGGAAAACAAGGAAATAAAAAGAACCTTTCCCTTTGCCCCTTGCTGTGTGGGTGCGCTATACAGTAGTCGGGGCATTGGGAGAGGCTTTTGAAAAGACAGGCCGAAACATGTCAATGACATGCAGAACTTTTATTGTTGTGTAGCTGCCAATACCATCGGAGGTAACTATCAACAAAAAAGTTCGCTTTTTCCTGCAATTGATTGATTTGATAAAATATCAGCGATTGATTATGGGAAATAATGATTATCTTTGAACCTATTAAAAAGAAAAATGGATGTTTATGGAATATAATGCATTGCTGCGCAAGCTTCCTATCGGTATACAAACCTTTGAGAAACTCCGCAAGGGTAACTATTTGTATGTGGATAAGACCGAATTCATTTGGAAAATGGCTTTCGCGTCTAATCCTTATTTCCTGAGCCGTCCCCGCCGTTTCGGTAAGAGCCTTCTTCTTTCTACTTTCGAGGCTTACTTCGAAGGCAAGAAGGAACTCTTTGAAGGTCTTGCCATCGAAAAGATGGAGACGGAATGGAAAAAGTATCCGGTGCTGCATCTGGACTTGAACGCGGAAAAGTATGACTCTAAGAAACGTTTGGAGAATATTCTCAGTAACCAACTGACCCAATGGGAACTTAAATATGGTAAGGGTGTGGATGAAAATGCTCTCTCCACCCGCTTCTCCGGCATCATTCGCCGTGCTTCCGAGCAGGCAGGCTGCGGCGTGGTAGTGCTGGTGGATGAATATGACAAACCTCTGTTGCAAGCCCTCGGCGACGATGTCTTGCTGGAAGATTACCGTAAGACCTTGAAGGCCTTTTACAGCGTGCTGAAAAGTGCCGACCGCTATCTGCGCTTCGTATTTCTGACGGGAGTCACGAAGTTCTCGCAAGTCAGCGTATTCAGTGATCTGAATCAACTGAATGATATCAGTATGAAGCCCCAGTACGCTACTGTTTGTGGCATTACCCGGCAGGAACTGATCGACACCTTTACCCCTGAACTTCAACAATTGGCGGAAGCCAATCAACTGACGTGGGAAGAAACCCTTGCTAAAATGGAGGCTACGTATGACGGTTATCATTTCTGCGAGTTTATGGAGGGAGTATTCAACCCGTTCAGTGTGCTCAATGTTTTTGATGGCTTCAAATTCAGTAACTACTGGTTCCAGACGGGTACTCCGACCTTTCTCGTGGAAATGCTCCAGAAGTCGGAGTATGATCTTCGCACCCTGCTCAATGGTATCGAAGCTCCGGCTTCCATGTTCTCCGAGTACCGTGTAGAAGCTAATAACCCGATTCCGCTGATCTACCAGAGCGGGTATCTCACTATAAAGGATTACGACAAGGAGTTTGGTAATTACCTGTTGCAGTTTCCCAACGACGAGGTTCGCTATGGATTTATCAATTTTCTTGTCCCATTCTATACTTCGATGACGAACAGTGACCAGGGGGCCAGTTCACCCAAGTTGAAGTCAAAAGTGCCGCCGGTCGTGCAGACGCCATAGTCAAGCCCCCTAAATATATCTACGTCTTTGAATTTAAGCTGAACGGAACGGCGGAAGAAGCCTTGCGACAGATTGACGACAAAGGTTATCTGATCCCTTACCAAGCCGATGGACGCGAAGTGATAAAGTTGGGTGTGGAATTCAGTGCAGAGACACGGAATATCAGCAGGTGGCTATAGCACACGTACTCTTTTTTCTTATGTAGGTTTTCATCCTTTAGAAGCATAATATTGTTTTCCGTCCCGCCCCGTGCACAGCAGTGTACAGGGCGGGACGGTTTGTTTTCCGAAGTTCTTATGCTAACATTGATAATTTGAAACAAAGAATATATGAAACGGATATTTAAAAGAAATGTTTATTTGCTTTTGGGGCTTACAGCCCTATGTAGCGGTATTATCGGATGTGATGACCGGATGGATGATCCGGTGTCAGGGCAAGAGCTGGTCACAGTGCCTTTGAGTTTCGGCTTTGCCGAAGAATCCATCAGTGAACTGTACCGCAACGGCTCGCCGCAACGGCTCGCCGCAACGGCTCGCCGCAACGGCTCGCCGCAACGGCTCGCCG
>ERZ1673736.1951-NODE-1951-length-24730-cov-4.682999_pt1 | contig 24730 bp, 30 predicted proteins | sample MGYA00580212_ERZ1673736 | MGnify/ENA primary metagenome ERZ1673736 (study PRJEB41218, sample SAMN15661752) | gut metagenome | host: Homo sapiens | place: Canada: London | collected 2015-08-20/2019-03-30 | study: EMG produced TPA metagenomics assembly of...
AAAAAGGGGCCTTTTCCCCTCCCCGACCCCCTCCCCTCATCCACCAAAAATTTTCGTATGCGGGCGTCAGGACGGCGCTGTATGAAATGATGGGCCGACCGGGAAACAAACCCTGAGCAACATTTGAGCGAAGACGGTTCATTTGAAAAAGAGGATAGGGCTTTTTCCCGGCATATCCTTCCTGAACGCCTTCCGTGTCCCCTCCCCGCCAGTCGGCGTTTTGCGGGAGGGGGTCCGGGGGAGAGGGCTTTTTTGAAAAAGCCCTCTCCCCCGGGTATCCTCAACCCAAAGGATCACCCATGTTCGATATACAATCCTACCAAAAAGCGGAGTCCGTGAGCGACGCCATCCGGCTGCTCGGAGAAGATCCCGAAGCCCGCCTCATCGCGGGCGGCACGGACGTGCTCATCAAGCTGCGGGAATTCGAAGGTTTCTCCCGGCTCGTGGACATCCATGACCTGCCCGAACTGAAACCCATCACCCGCGAGGCGGACGGCACCGTGCGCGTGGGCTCAGGGGCCAGCTTTACCGATCTTGAGGAATCCCCCATCATCCGCGAATGCATCCCCATGCTCGGGGAATCCGCCGCCAGCGTCGCCGGGCCGCAGATCCGCAACATGGGCACCATCGGCGGCAACCTCTGCAACGGGGCCGTCTCGGCGGACACCTGCGCACCCGTCCTCGCCCTGAACGGCTACCTCAATATCAGAGGAGCGGAGGGAGAACGGACCATCCCCGCCCTCGGCTTCCATACCGGGCCCGGCAGGGTCGCCCTCAAGCGGGATGAAGTGCTCCTTTCCGTGGAGTTCCGGCCTGAAGACTGGCAGGGCTGGGGCGCAGCCTACCACAAATACGCCATGCGCGAAGCCATGGACATCGCTACCATCGGCTGCGCGGCGGCCGTCAGACTTGACGGGACGGTCATTTCGGGCATCCGGCTGGCCTATTCCGTATCCGCGCCGATCCCGGTGCGCTGCCCCAGCGCCGAAGCCGCCGCCCTGGGCCGTTCCGCGACGCCCGAAGCTCTGCCCGCCACCCTCGCCGCAATCAGCGCCGCCGTGGAAGCGGACGTGCAGCCCAGAACCTCGTGGCGCGCCAACCGGGATTTCCGTATGCACATCATCCGCACGCTGGCTGAACGCGTCATTGCCCGGTGCGTCGTCCGCGCCGTCGAACTTCAGGAGGCCGCCTCATGCTGAAAACCATACGCTGCACCGTCAACGGCAAGGCGCGGGAACTTTCCTTTGACGTCCGCGCCTCGCTGCTCGAAGTCCTGCGCGCCGAAGGCCTGACCAGCTCCAAACAAGGCTGCGGCGTGGGCGAATGCGGCGCGTGCACCGTGCTCGTCGACAATATCCCCGTGGATTCCTGTATTTTCCTCGCCGTCTGGGCGGACGGAAAAACGATCCGCACCGCCGAGGGCGAAGCCAAGGGCAACCGGCTTTCCCGCGTCCAGCAAGCCTATGTGGACGCCGGGGCCGTCCAGTGCGGCTTCTGCACGCCCGGCCTCGTCATGAGCAGTACGGCCTTCATCGAAAAACACAAGGGCCAGCCCGTTACCCGCGAGGAGATCCGCCGAGGGCACGCCGGGAACCTCTGCCGCTGCACGGGCTACGACGCCATCATCGCCGCCGTGGAAAGCTGCCTCAACGACACGCCGCCGCAAAATACCTGTGCCTGTCTCCGCAAGCCGGACGGGCCATGTCACCATCATCAAAGCTGAGCAAAATCAGCCGTGTTTTTCAGCAGACTTGCCCTGTCCATGATTCCCATGTACAGGGCATTGTTTATATATTAACATATCGAATTTATTATATTAATCCTCAGCAAAATGTGTCAAAATGTGGCAAAACCACTCTAAATATGTGTCAGAATATGTGTCCAAAAAATCCCCCTCTCGGTTCGCGCCGGGAGGGGGATTTTTTAGTGTCCTTATTCCTGCCTCAACTCCGGCGGCAACTGCCTCCCCAATCGCTCACTGTCAAAACTACGCTCACAGTGATTCACGTCCCCGAAGAGCCGCGCCACGGCGTCGATACAGCGCATGGGCCACGTAGTGCCATCGATTGCCAGCCTGTACGCCCGGCTCGACAGGGTTTCGTCGGGCCAGCCGCCGAACAGGGTGTTAAGGAGCTGGTCGACGGCGATCAACGTTCGTTTTCCGTAGGTCATGCGGCGGCCACCGATACGACCGGTGTGGGCAGATCGTCGAAGTTGATCTCGATTGCGGCCACGGCCTCGGGCGTTTGCGCCGCATTGACGGCCTCCCGCAATTCCCACTTCCGGGCATAGAGCATCCGGCCATAGGCGATCAGTTCCAGTTGGAGGCTTTGGAGCTGCCCAAGCGTTACGTGCCGCATGACGTTGCCGTAGTCGCAAAATACCGTCTCCTTTTCGCCGGTTGCTTCAAGCATGGTCACGAGCCCCGCCACGTCGCGGTTGGCCCGCTCGTTCGCGTCCACCTCGAAGCCGAGAGAACTGCCGAAGTGTCCGAACTGTTGCACATGCTCGAAGGCGTCGCCAAGCTGCACGAGCTTTTCAGCACGGGCGCCGGCAAGCATCTCTTCCGGCGTGGGCTCGGGGTCCGGCACGAGCGCCACCCCAAAAGGAGCAAGGTCGGCCTCGGACGGGAAGGCCGGAAAAGAAACTGCCGGGAAGAGAAAACGGAGTTCGGAAAGCGTGTACGTTTTATTTTCATAGCTGTATGTAGGCATGGGCTTTTCTCCTATGCCCATCCCGCCGCTTTTGCCGCGTTGACATCGGCTTCATTCGCGTAGGGGTAGGGGCAATTGGTTGTGGGACATGTTGCGTTGGATTTTTGACATCTGTAATAGGCGGACGAACCAGAGGAATACGTGCGTCCGCAGCTGCTACCCTTGCAATTCGTGCCATAATGGGAGCAGGAGTAGTAGGTCGTTCCGACCTGATATACTTTTGAGCAGCCTGGGCCACAGGTGGGGGCGGTTGCCTCAAGTGCATTGACATGGCCGCAAGACGGGCATGTACAAGCTTGGGTTGTGTGTCCCCATGTATTGCTGCCCCCTGCGGAGTCGCGACATCCGCCGATGTCCAAATATTCGGCGCAGGTCATGTATTTTTTGCAGCTATAACACCTGGCTGACGTAACATACCACGAACTGTTGTACCGGGGGCACGAAGACTTCCCCCCATAGTGTTGGTAATACGATATGGGACTGGTCGTCTTTTTCGTCGCCGACGGACATTGGCTTTGTCCGTAGTGCTGATAGTATGTCTGCCCGGCGACGGCCGGCACATACTGACGCGATGAACAACCTGTCCCATACTGCCCATAAAGCGACTTGAAGCAATCCGTAAAGCAACCAGCATGGGCCGCATTCGGATGCGAGAGCCACAGCGCGGGCAAAGCTGACGTGACGCTGCGGCACTGGTAAAAGGCGTAGCTGAAATCCACGATGTTCGGCGCGTCGAGGGTTGCGGGCAGCGTCGCCAGCGCCGTACAGCCCCGGAACGTATGTGCCAGCGACACCAGTGAACGCGAGTTGATCTCGTCCACGGACGTGACCAACGTCTTGCCCGCACTGCTCACCGTCGAATTCCAAAATCCACCGAGCACGCCATGAATCGTGATCCGCCGGGGACTCGTATCAGCATAAATGTGCGAAACGCTGGTGGCGCTGACGAGCTGAGCCGACCGTGCGCCGTCGCCCCAGTCGATAAAGCAGTTACACGGAGCCGTCAGGTTCTCCAGCGTCACCGTTTTGGCCGAAGCCGTCGGCGTCACCGTGAACCGAATGGCGTCGGGGTTCGCCTGCGGAAGAAGCCATCTTCGAGACATGGTTCGCCCCCTATTGCACGTTTGATGTGACAAGCAACCCTGTCCACTCACCTTCGGCATGGTAAAACGCGATGTAGTCCGCGCCGGATTCAGACAACACCGGAGCCATACCATTTCCCCAGCGCGGAGCCATGCCCCACGTTACAGCGTAGGCCCCGCCATTCGTCAGTCGCAAAAGTACGGTCGCGGTCCCGCCTGCCGGGGCATTGGCAAACGCCAGCGTGGTTACACCGCCGACGGCTGCCGAGACGGACAGCCCGGCAGACAGGTCAATGGTCACGGCCCCGGAGATTGTACCGAGGTCTTGGGACTTCTCGGAGACAGGGCCGAGGCTCTCCACGGCAAAGCCCTTTTTCAGTTCGGTTGCTGCGGTGGACAGTTTGTCAAAATTTTCGTCAACATCGTTCGCGTATATCTTCGGATCGGCACCCGCCGCTTGCTGTACAAAACTATGGGGAAGAGGGAGGGTTCCATCAGGATTAAAAACAGATGCCATGCCGCATTCTCCTTTTTTGGGGGGAGCATAGCATGTTGACGGGGAAAAGAGAAAGAATGAAACGGGTTGAAAGGGAATGAAACGAGTTGAAAGCCGTTGCAACTTGACGGAAAGACAGCCCGGCCCGTTCCCTTCCCATCAGTTTTCTGGTAGGCGAAAAACAGAGGAAAGCCATGCTCCGTGTACTCGCTCTCGTTCTCTCCGGGATTCTTTGCTGTTCCCCGCCGGCAGAAGCCAAGACACACCGTTCACGCACTCAGGTCATGCTGTTCTTGCGTGAGCAGGGATATTCCCGTGTGCCGCGCGGATATCAGGTGGATCACATCATCCCGCTATGTGCCGGAGGCCCGGACATCCAGGACAACATGCAGTTGTTGACCATTCGTGAGCACAGGGAGAAGACGAAGCAGGACATTATGTGGTGCAGGGAAATCAGAAAGCAGAGGGGGAAGAGATGAAGAAGATTTTGTGTACGATGATGGTGATAAGCGTTATGCTGATAACAAGGACAGCATTGGGTAAAAATTTAAAATATTCATGTACCTTCTCCAATCCACATATAATAGAGTACAAAAACAGTACATTTCATGAATACAATGGAAAAGACACGTTATCCATTGAATACATATACGATACCACTACAAATAAAGCATACATGATTGGCAACAATGGTGTATCTGAAGAAATAGCTATATTAACATCGTCGTCTCAAACGACATTTATAGAAACAACACAATCTGGAAACGTTACTGTAACTAGTATATACCCATCTAAAACCAATAAAAAACCATCCATCCATTCAAGACATATAAATATGCTTGATGGATCTGTAAATTCTCAATTTTATGGGTATTGTGATGAAATAAAATAGGGCCGGGTTCCTTGCGGTTCCCGGCCCTGCTATTACCGTCCAATCCCCATCACCGCATCCGCGCCTATCGTCATGACGGGATCAGCAAAAAGGGCTTTCAGAATGGCCTTGGCCCCCGTCGCCCCGAGAGGGGCAATCATCAGGTCAATGGGACTGTAGACCGGATCTTCAAGCGGCTTGTCATCTATCGTCTTGAGCCGCTCAGACATGCCCGGGCTGTCCCACGGCGCGGCCTTGGCCTCCTGCATGTTGTTGGCGTAGGCCGAACCCAGCGCGCCCGCAATCGGCAGCAACGCCTTGACTTTGCCCGTATCGGCGGTATCCTGCTTCACAGAAGGAATCTCTTTGTCCCGGCTATCGACAGCAGAAACTTCGGGACCGCTGCCAATCCGCGAGTCGCGGGCCCCTTCGGGGGTTGAATATGGGGAGTTCGACCCGGCCCCCCGATAGCCGGTTTCATCAAGGTGCCGTTCAATCTTTGCTGTATCAGGATCATAAAGCGTTACCGCCTTCATCCCTTTTCGCTCGGGAGCAACCGGAGCAAAAAGGGATTTTCCATCTTCAATGGGCAACCATAACGCACTCTTCGCACCCCGTCCCGGCAGATTGGGGATACCCCTTGTCGCTTCGTCGTTGATAAGGCGCGTATACGCCTCCGCAGTCATCTCCGGCGTCCAGCCGTCTTTTTGCGAACGGCTGACCAGTCCATGCTCCGAAATGGAAATCTCCGGCCTTCCGTAACTCGCATCCAAAGCTGAAAGTTCCTGTAACGCCCGCTTGCTTTCCACCGTTCCGGCATAGACTTTTCCTTTCGCCCTGCCCTCCACGGCCCGCCGGATCACGTCCGGCAGGTCAGGACGTGCCGCCGCCTCGGCATCCCCTTCGCCCAGCAGCACACCCAATGCCCCGCCCCCGACAGCCGCCGACGGCACAAACAGCGTGCGCAGCAGGCTTTCTATCCCGGCGCCGAGCATCAGCGGCCCCCCGCAGGCTTCTGGCTCGCCCTTGATGCGGTCAACGCTGCGGCCTTGCCGACATCTCCCAGCGTTCCCCTGTCTTTCATCAAAGCATGCCCGATGTACTTCCACATGCTGTCTACCCTCTCCGGCGTCGCCCGTTTCAGCAGTGAGTTGGCAAACCCCGGATCAAGCATGGCCTCGGCAAGAATGGTTTTGACGACCTCATTCGGGTCTACCCCGACAAACTTTGACAAGAACCTTGCCGTACCATTCGAGACGTACCGGGCGGCCTGATTCTGCAAAATGGAGTCGCTCATCTGCCCGGAAAGAGCCGTCGTCAGGGCCTCAGCCGCCGAAAAGTTGGCGAACGTATCGGAACCTCGCTCCTTCTGGAACCTGTCCCGGCGTGCGCTCCGGCGAATATCGTCCTGTACCCGCTGGAGCATGTCCACATGGGCGGGGCTGTATCCGGCATTCAGCAAGGCGTCCCTGTCCAGATTGAATTTTTGAAGGTCGATGCGTTCCCCTTCGAGCGTTGCGGCAGGCTTGAAGGTTTTGCGCGTGACCTGTCCCAGACGGTCAACATTGCTTTGAGCCTGAGCGAGCAAGGAGAGTTCCCGCTTCAGCTTCGGGAACTGGCTCAGCGCGTCAGCGTGCTGAGCCATCCACTTCCGCCATTTTTTGGCGTCGAGCGTCCCGTCTGGGTTTGTCGCCGTATCACGCAGATCGCCAATGGCGTAATCCCGCAGTGTGGCAATATCATCATCCGTCGCCCACTTCTTGAAATCGCGCATTGAGGCCCCGCCGTGCTTGCCTCCCCGGAAGTAGTTTCCGGGGACAAATTCCGGGCGCATTCCGGGTTCACCGTACACTTCCCCCCGCCGGGAAAGCGGCTTGTTGTATCCCTGCTCAAAGTTCTTTCCCTGAATGGTGCGCTCCGTCTTCGCCATGTTGAACAAGGCCCTGTCCGTTTCGCTGAACCCACGGTGGGGCTTGGCCTGTTCGTCAAGGAGCTGGTCGCGCAACTGCCCGACGGCCTTCGTATACCGACCGTTCCCACCGGAAAGGCGGTTTTGCAGGGCCTCCAGCAAATCCTGTCCGCTGGACGGCATGTAATCAGGCGTGTACCCGAGTTCCCCCGCCAGTTCGTCGTAATTGATCTTCCCGTTTTTGCGGAGCAGGCCCGGAGCCAGATTATTCAGTTCGCGCACCCCTTCGGGGCCGATTGCGCCAGCCACGGCTTCGCTGTTGATGCCCTGCTGCATCATGTACTTGAGGTTATCGAAATGCGGGTCATTACGCACCGCCTCTGTAGCGGCACGGGTAGCCTCATTGAACGTCTTGCTCCCTACAGCGGGCATCTTGACCATGCCCTGCATGTCTTCGGACATGGCGGCGTTGGTCAGATAGTCGTCAACGGCCTGCTTCAGCCTCCCGGCATACCGTGCCGTCGTCTTGTCACCCTGCGTTGCCGCACCGTGTTCCATATCCGAGAATTTGGAGCGTAGGCCCTGCAAGTCGCGGTACGTTGCCGGGCGACCGTTGACAATGTCATCCTCAATGCGGTTCATGACTCCGGCGACGCCGGAAGGCAATTCATCGTAACGTCCCAGATCAAGGGCTTCCGCCAGCTTGTTTCGCAGCTCGGGAAGATAAAAGGCCGTCTTGCCCTCTGAATCAATGGCACTGTACGCATCCCGCGTCAGCTGACGTTGTTTACCGTACTTCTCGCCATATCGTGCGGCAAGCTCGCGCCCGTAATCCTCATCCGTGCGCCCGGCAGCTCCCGGACGCTGGAGGGCCTCCGATTCAAGCATAATCCGCTCACGCTCGGCGGCCTCACGAGCAAGCGCGTTATCGTAAATCGGCTGGAGGGCCTCTTGCCGAGCCTGAAACTGGTCGTCCCGACGCTTGCCGAAACGCTGTTCTCCTTTCGCGTTTGCCATGGCCTTTTCGAGCCGGGCAAGCCCCCTGTCTCCGGTGGCTTCCGCCGTAGTCGGAAAAGAGCCTTCAACCAAAGGCCGCTCTGCGGCGGCATTGCCCACACGCTCGACAACCGTTTTCGGATCGCTGGACGCCCGCCGCAGAGTGTCAGCGGCGATACGTTCACGCCCGGCATCCGTCAGCATGTTCCACGTCCCTCCAGTGGCCCGGAGAACACCCTTGAGGGCTTTTCCGCCGACAGTGGCAACAGATGGAGCCATGCCGCCAGCAAGTGCCGCCGCAAGCTGTGCCCCTTCTCCACCACCGCCCTGACGAGCCATTTCCGCTGCACCGCCCGCCGAAGCATCCCCGGCAGTCTGAAGAACGGGAGCCGTCCGCATGGTGTTCCCTACCCCCCGCACCACGGGAGAGGCCGCACGGGACAACACGCCACCTGCACCAACCATCGGCATCGTTCCAGCCGCGCCTTCGATAATCGCCCCCCGCAACCTTTCGCCGTCCGTTTCGGCCTGTGGAAGACCGAGCACGTCCGAAACGACGCGCCCCGGATCGGCAAGGCCAAGGCTTGCCCCCTTGCCGAGGCCTTCAAGCACATTGCGGGTTCCAAGACCGAAGGCACGGCCCGCATGTTCCAGAAAGCCCGGTTCTTCACCTCGCTGCGGTTCGTTAGGTGTAGAGGCCTTCCCTATATCCAGAGGCTCCCACCCGGAGTCACCAAGATATACGATGTCACCGCTTGCGTTGCTGGCAGTCTGCAATTTGACCCACTGGCCATCTTTCAGCCCAAGGACTTCTCCGGTCTGCGGATTGTACGCTGTTCTCATTGGTTCCTACCTGTTGATCTGGAATCCCGGAGGAGGTGGAGGAATATCGGTTTGGCCCTTTTTAAAAGTGCTCACGTTTCCGCGAACGGCCCCGTTCCCGCTTATGCCCGGAGACTTTGGAAATTCAACCTGTATGTCTGGCTTCTTGCTTGTGACAGGAGCGGACGGCCTGTAGGGTTGAGAGCCTGTAAACTCCCCGTAGGGGTTTCTCATCATGAATCTGGTTGTATCTTCGTATTGCCTTTTAAGCGCGTTGAGCTTGTCCTGCGCTACTGCGCTGGTATCCCAAGGCATCGGAATATACATTTCCGCATAACGAGACGCCTCAGACTCGGTAACGGCTGCGCCGGTCTGCGCCCTCAGCCATGCTTCGGCAGCTCTCTCCGCCTTCTTCTTGTAGATGGAGGCTTCCGTCCCCGGAATATACGAGGCAAGCGAAGTTCCAGCCTTGAAATTACCATTCTCATCAAAGAGTCCTTTTGTCAGATCAGCAATTTCCCGATAAGCAGAAGTGACCCCAGCGAGTTTTCCAGCGTCTCCAAAACCGAGCGGCTTTTCGACATTTACATTGACATTGTTTGTTGCTCTCCCTTCCCGCCTCAATGCCGCTTCCTGCTCCGAGAAATCGGCAATTTCCCGGACAGCTCCGTCGGGGTAGACATGCACAAGTCGTCCGGCAATCTCCTTCAATACGGGCTTTTCAGGGTCTTCGCCCATCATGCTTTGCATCAGTTCAAGCTGGGATATGCGTTCGCGAATCTTCGGGTCGAGCTTGTCGCCGTACAGGGCCTTGGCCTTTTCCCGCATCCGCTGGGCGTATGTGGCGTTGGGCTTGGCTCCATACGCCGGAACTACGGTTGCCCCGCCGAACCTCTTCGCCCAGTCATCCGGGTTGATGCCCTTCGCCGTGCCCCCGGCAAGGGCATCAAAAGACGCGGCGTCCTGCGCCGTGTCCCCGGTAGAGCCTTCCATCGGTTTCGGCATGGGCATCGTCGCGCCTTGGGCCGGGGCATCACCGCCCATGATTGCGCCCCACTGCTCCCCAAGCGTCTTTTCCTTATCCCGGTAGCTCTTCTCGCGATACCCGGTCATTACCGCACCAAGCAGCCTTTCCCCGAGCTGGCGCACGGCCCCGGAAGTCGTATTGTTCTGATTCTGGGAACCCATGAGCGACACGCCGTAGTTGAGCATGGCGTCTTTTTGGCGTTCCTCATCGTAATTCGGGGCGTTCAGGAAGCCGTTGATCGCCCCGCCGCGACCGCCCATCAACGCCGTTAACACGGCTTTTTGTCCTGCGTTCATCACATGATCCCCCTATCGCAAGTACCCCATGCCCATGTGCTTCAACATGTCCGCCTGCCGGAGCATTGCTTCATTGAGATTGCCGCCGCTCTGAGTAGGCCCCGGGAATGCCCCTTCATTAGCCATCTTCTTCATCCCGTTGCCTTTGTTCATCAGGTACGCCCCCGCCGCCATATTCCCCAGCTTCCCCACTACGCTGCTCAGATCGTTGCCCTGTGCCTGCTGCTCGACCAAAGGCGCGGTCTGCGCCTGCCCCATGCCGTTGATGGGGCCGCCCCGCCCACGCATCAACTCCTGCAAAAGAGCCTGTTGCCCCGCGCCCATGCCGCTCATTCCGCCTGTATTTCCAAACATGCCTCATCCTCCTCAGATTCCGTTTCTTCGCTGGTGTCGTTCCCGTCAACACGGTCGGCCAACTCCTGAATGGCCTTGGTGAGCACGCCGATTGCGTCAATGATGCTGATAGCCTTCCCGGTGCCTCCGAAGCGTTCCGCCCAATCTTCAGCATACGGAGAAATGTGCTCTGCCTTGTCTTCCCCGGCCTTGTACGTCCACCGCCCAACCTCAAGGCTACGCAGCCTTTCAAGCGTCCCTTCGGCCTTCCCGTGGATATTTTTGATTTTCCTGCTGCTCATGAACGCAGCCATAATCCCCGCGCTTCCCAGACTTCCGCCAAGGCCCATCAGGTCGGAAAGCCAGTTGTTCCCGCTGCCGCCTGAGTAATACGGCTGGTATGGCGTCTGGGCCGTATTCGTCTGCGTAAATGTCGGGGGGGTGACTTGCGTGCCGGAGAGCAGGGCTATCAGCTCATTCAGCGGAAGATTCCGTTGGTACAGCTCTTCCTGAATCTTTTGATTCCTGATCTGGTTCTCCCATTGCGCGATGGCCTGATCCATCTGGAAGTCCTGATAGGCCGACTCGTTCTGAAACTTCCCGCTCTGAAGCTGTTCGTTGAAGTACTGGTTGCGGGAAGCGTTCCCGAGCTGGGCATTGCCCATTTGTTCGTTATACCACTGGTTGCGGTTGCTGTTTGCAAGCTGGGCCGCAGAAAAATTCATACCGAACAACGTGGACATTTCATTGAGTCCGGTCAGATACGCCTGATTTGCAGCATTGGCGTAGGCTTTGTCACGAGCATCGGTAAAGTCGCCCATCGCCCTGTCCCACGCCTCGGTACCGCGCTGAACGCCCTGGCTTGTCAGCTGGTTTTCAAGGTCGGATTGGCCTCTTGAAAAACGCTCGTCATAGCCCTGCGTCAGCAGTTCCAAAGCCTTTTTGTTGGCCTCATCCCGCTGCGCGTTCCAGTCGGTATTGACCGTGCCCCACGAGGGCGCGTTCCCAAAATCTATTGATGAGGTGTACCCCGGAGCACCGGACATGTTCACGGAGTTCGAGGGCGTCCATACGCCTGATCCCGTGCTCAAATCTTCATTCTTCCCGGCATCGTTCCACCAAGCGTCAACATCGCCGCCGTATGATTCGTTGATGGCTTCCTTCACCTTTTCCGGTGTCCAGCCGCCTGCCGTCTGATCCGGGTTCAGGGCCTGCCCGCGGTTCATTGCGTTGGCCTTTGCCGCAAGCAACTCGTCTTCGGACTTGTATTGCGTATTCCACGAACTCATCAGATGTTCCTCCTCCATTTATATGAAGGCCCGCTTATTTCACCGTACTTGCTGAAATCGACCGGGGTGCTCATGGCGTCGGATACACGTCCGAGCTGGTTCTTTCCGAGTTCTCCCAAGCCAATCTGAACAGCATTCAGCAGATCAAGTTTCTGCTGCTCTTCCGGGGAGAGCTGCACATCAAGGCGATACCTCGGCGCGGCGTCGGGGTCGTCTTCATAATATTTTTCTTCGATCCACTGCGGCTCATCATCGTCTTCTCTGAATGCACCCCCCCGGTAGTTCGGGTTTTTGACCTTGCGCGTCTTTTCAATCTGCTTCCCCGGAAGCCGCGTATATACATACGAACCATACGGCGTATGCTGGTCAACAAAGGACATTTCCGTGTTGTATTTAGCTGTTTCTTTGTTTGCCGCCGCCGTTTCACTGGGTGATGGCGTTGAAGGGCCTTTTCCCATTTCTAACCTCTCACGTCTTCAGGATTCATTCCGTAAATATGGGCATCATGTATGCCGTCCCACGCCCGCCTCTGGACGCCTTCAAGCCGGAACCCGGCCCGCAAAAGGGCTTTGTGCGCCCTGTGATTCTCAGAACTGTTTCGCGTTGCGACGTGAGCGCAACACATCACATCGAAAGCGATATACCGTAAGCAATCAATGACTTCCGGGACAAGAAAAGCCCCAGCCCCGGCCCCGGACAACTGCACGCTTCCCCGATCTTCCTGCATTTCATGGAACAGGAAGCCTCCTATGAGTTTTCCGCGACGCGATACGCCCACGCCGACGAATCCCCGCGCAAGACAGGCTTCCATGCCCGGAATACGCGCGCACACCCAGTCAGCGACCTCTCGCGGCCTGTCCAGCACAAGTTCCGGCTTACAGCGCATTTCCCACCTCGTATTGCAGATCGCACCCGGTATAGGTGACCGTGCCGGATTGAGATGAAACTTCAATCACTGGGCTTACTGAATACCCGTGCCCAACGAGGCTGACCCAGCGCGTCCGCAATTTCAGTTCGTCAACCTCACGAAGCCCCCACTCCGAAACATCCCAAACCGCGATGTTCCATGTCGCCCCCGTGCGCGGTGAACCGGAAAAATCCATCACCTGACGGACGACCCGGGGGACGGGAACCGAATCCGTGGCGATTGCCGCCCCGAGGCGCGGCAGGTTTCGACAGATGATGTACGGACGCATGAGCGTGTATCGCTTGCGCCGGTCTTTCCTGCCCGCAAAGATGAACGCCTGCTGTACGGTGCCCACCACGGGCGTTTTCTCTCCAGAGGTGCCTATGTCATGAAATCCTACGTCAAGGCGGCGCACCGAATCCCCGAACCCGGCCCATATCTCTCCGGCTGTCTCAAGAAGGCAGCGCGCCCCCTCCCATCCTTGAAGCTTTGACCACGCATGCGTTTCGAGGTTCAAAACCAACTGCCCGAACAGGCTCCCCGCCACGACGTTGACGAAAAGCAGGCCCCGGCGATGATAGATGCAGGCCTGCCATCCGAACGCCTCGGACTTCCCCCGCGTCATGTCCGCCCAGAGGGGTTGAATCTTTTCAGTGCTGGAACTTTTCAGTCCGGGAAGTTCGTTGCTGAGCATCGAGGCCACGCCTGCTACCCCGTGTTCGGTAATGACGATCAGATCGCCGCCGAACTTTTGCAGGCAGCGGTAGCCCAGCGGGCGGGAAAACTGGAAACGGCCCGTCATGGTCCATGCTGTTGCGTCGTCCGGGTTCTTGCCCTTAAAAACAAGAGCCTCGCCTTCGGATGTCACCACGACGAGGTAATCGTCCGGCCCGTCGCCACCGTCCACGGTCATGTTGGCGCAGGCCATCAGGTACCCGCCGCGCGTCAGGTAGCTTCCCATGAACAGCGGCTTGGCCTCGCCTTGAATGGCCTGTGTCCCGAGGTACCAGAGCGTCAGCGAGTCCTTGGCGCACAGGAACAGCCGGTTCTGATACACGCAGCAGTTCACGATTGCCGTACCGGAAAACCCCGTTTCCGTGCTTGTCAGCTCCGCCGTTTTCCATTCCGTGCCGTCGTAATAGCGCGGAGCATCGGCGCCGTTGCAGCACCAGAGGAAATTCCCGCCCGGCGTGCCGATCTGCACATGCTGCATTTGGCTGTTCGTCAGGCCGGTCACTGGCGTTGCCGTGGGTTTTCCGCCCTGCGTTGCCGGCAGCGTGTAAATGGTGCCCCCCGACACAGCGAAGCGCGCAACGCCTCCCTTGTATTCCATGAGCGTTTCCACGGGCGAGTCCATCGCGCACCACACGTCCGAACCGCCGCGCGTCACAAGCCCGTTTTCCATCGGAAAAAAGTTGATCATGCTGACGGCGTACTCGGGTTTCATCATGCCCTGCGGATCAACGGCATTCCATCCGCCCACGGGAGCCGGGAGGAACAGGCCCCCGGAACGGCGTTTCGGCGCATACCGGGCCTGATGCAGGGCGTTGCGTGCAAGCGTCGTCATACGCTCCTCACCATCCAGATCGGCGCACCATCGGCTCCGGCGACCCCGGCGGGTCCTTGCGGCCCCCGTTCTCCGGCATCGCCCTTAGGGCCCTGCGCTCCCGTCGGGAGCACGAAATCAAGCACAACATCCTGCGCCGTCCCCGTATTCGTGACCGTAGCAGCGCTCCCCGGTGCGCCCGTGACAACTGTGCCTACGGCGATGGAGGCAGGACCCGGATCGCCCCTCTCGCCTTTCGGACCCTGCACCCCCTGAATGCCCTGAATCCCTTGCGGCCCGACTTCACCCTGCGGCCCCACCGGGCCGATTGCTCCCGGAATCCCTTCCGGCACGCCGATGACCACGGCGTAGCCGCCGGAAACCGGCGTTACCGAAACCGTGGCCTGAGCCGTATAAACCAGCGTTTCAGCCGTGATTTCCAGCGTCGGCATAGGCCCCTGTTCCCCGGCAGGCCCGGTTTCTCCCTGACGCCCGGAAGGAATCGTGACCACCGTTTTCCCGTCAGTATCAGTCACGATTGCCGCGCCGGAGAATTGAAGCCGGGGCCGTGCCGGGAAATCCGTTCCCTGCCCGTTTTGAATGGTGTGCGGCTGCACTTCGCCGTTGACGCCCCAGAAATGGCTCTCGCTCATACAGTCATCACCCCGCCGAGAATGGATTGTGCCGGGCCGTATTCCGCGCCGCCGGAGACGTTGAGCGTGCCCCGCATCCCCTCCCGGCTCGTGTACTGCTGCACGGCGTTCCTGTAGTTCAAAAATTCCTGTTCGTAGGGCATGCCGTTGCGCTGGAGCCACCTCCAGACCAGCGCAAGGCGCAGGATACGTTCAGGAACAAGCGACACGTCGTCGTCCCTGTCCATCTGCGCCTTGTCCGTGCCGTCCCTGCCCCGTACCCAGTTCCGGGACTGATACCGGAACAGCAGCCGCTGGGAGGACGCCGGAGCGCGGCGGACGTACAGATGATTCCCTTCGATCCAGTAACCGGTAGCGGGGGAAAAACCGTAGGCTTCCATGCCCGTCACCTGCTGCGCCGTCTGCGGGCCGAGCGGCTTGAAAGGCATCCCGCCCAGCCAGATGGTGTCGTTCAGAATGTAGGCATAGCCCGGCGCGAGAATATCCAGTTCCCCCTGATCCTCCTGCGGGAGAGCCGTTTTTTCCACGCGCCGGGTCAACGCCTGCCACGGATAGCCGAAGGCCTGATCGCGGCCTTCCTCGTTAACAAGGCTCACCATCTGGCGCACGGAATCATCGGCATTGCCCGCCGCATACTTCGGAGGCAGCGCGTTCAGCAGCGAATCACACGCGCTCTGCACGATAGTGAGCAGGCTCATTACTTCTTCCCCTTGTCCTTCTGTTCCGTTTGAGCCGCAGCAGCTGCGCGTTCCCGCAGCTCTTCAAGTTCGCGGCGAAGCATTTCGTTTTCATTGGTCAGCGTCGCCACGGTCGATGCCGCCTCCCCTGAGCCTGACGCCGTATCCATGTACGCCTGCGCGCTGGCTTTCAGGGCCATGCCGCCCATGATGTTGCCGAGCTGGGCAACACTGGCTCCGGCAAGCTGCTCAACGGACACGATGCCGTAGCTTTTCAGATTGTCGGCCTGCGCCGGGGTCATGCCTGGGAGATACGCCAGCGGCGTGCCCTCGACATGCTCCTGTCCGGCGTTCCACGCGAGATAGGCGTCCATGTGGTACAGCCGAATTTCGTTGGGGATGGAGCCGCCTTCGGGCCACACGAATTTCATGCTTGTCTTGTTGTCCACGACAAGCGTCGCTTCCACGGCCTCGTCGTAGACGGTTCTCCCGGCCTTGATGGATTCGGCACGGTTTTCCAGAGACGCCTTCTCAAACTTCACATATCCCATGCTTCACCTACGCGACTGCTCCGGTCTGGAGGTACGGATTTTCAACGGAACATTTCACGAGCTTGCTGTTCGTGACCGCGCCAGCCGCTTCAACAGCCGTGCAGTTGCCCACCTGCTTGCCCGCCGTTGCCGAGCCGGAGAGCAGCCCGGCGGCAGCGATATAGGCCTTGCCCCCGATCGTCACCGTCGCGTTGAACAGCACCGGAACAACGCCGGACACGATGAACCAGCCATATTCGTTTGCAGCCAAGGCCACCGCCGCAATGCCCACGGCCTTGCCCTGCTGGGCTTCGTTGGCCACAGGCTTGGCGCTCCCGCCTTCAATCGTGCAGGCCGTCCCGGCGGCGATGCCGGAAGTCTCGGCTTTGAGGTACACGGCGACGACCGAGGCCCCGCCGTCGGTAAACGTCATCCGTTCGCCCACGGGCCGAAGGGCCGCATCGTCCGCACGCTCCAGCATCGGGACGCCGAGCCGCCCGGTGTTGCAGAAGAAATCCTTAAAATATCCCATGGCGCCCTCCCTAGGCGATCACGACGCCCTGACGGGCGCGGTTGGAAATGGTCAGGTTGCCCATCCAGATCACGGGGCTGATGGTTGCGTCCTGATTGACGCTGGACTTGTCGTCCAGAGGCGTCATGTCGGCATCCTTGTGAACGCACAGCTTCACATAGTCGGTATTGATGAAATACATGTGGTTGTCCGGCATGATCATCAGGCTTTCGTCCGTCTCGCTGGTGCTCTGGTCAAAGAACACGTCCGCGGACTGGTACTTGAGCGTCGAGAAGCCGACGCTGGCGCTCTGGGCATCTGAATACCGCTGGAAGTCCTGCAAGGATTCCATGTAGGTTTCGTACCAGTTCGGCGACATGAGAATGAAGTCCGGCTTGTCCGTGCCGCGCGTCAGCGAAATGAACATCTTGTTCATGATCGGCTTGATGGTGTCCTTGCCCATGGTGATCGCGCTCCCCCCGCCCCACGGAGCGGACAGCTTGAACACCTTGTTCTTCCAGAATGCCCACTGATTTGCGTCGATGCCCCCAACGGTGTTGGTCGGCGTATCCGCCACCAGAAGCTGAAGACCGCCGATCTGGTTCGGCTGCGTTCCCGCGCTGTAAAGGTCGCGGTTCATGGCGTTGGCAAAGGTCTTTTCGGCATTGGCCACCCGTTCTTTAACCAGATTGAACACCGCTTCCTTGCCGGACACCATGCGCGACTCACGCCCGGAAATCGTGACGTGCAGCGCGGCCTGCATCCAGTTGAACTCCGCCGAGCTGAACACTTCGGAAGGGCTGATGTTCAGCGTGTCGTAGCCGCTGTAGCGCTGGAACGTCTGGTTTTCGGCATAGTCCAGCGACTGCACGATAGTGCGCCCGCCGTCGAGCTTCTTGATGCCGCCGTTCTCGTTCAGCCGGTTGTAGAGCGCGTTGTGCTGGCTCATGTTGTCGTAGAGCTTCTTCTGGCGGTTACGCAGCGCAACCGTGACCAGCTCGTTCATCGTACTGTTCGGAACACCCATATCTTACTCTCCCATGTGCTTGGCCCAGACGCTGTCGAGCGCCTGATCCAAGGTTGAGGATTCATCGCCGCCGGAGCCGACGGCATTGTGCGGGACAACGCCCCGCGCCTTCCTTGCCCGTGCCGAACGCTCCTGAAATTCGCGCACCCGCTGTTCCTCACGCGCCCTGATGAGCGCATCCCGCGTCGGCTGGTAGCCGTACACGGCGGCTTCATAGGCCTGCTGGAACAGCTCGTTGGTGATGTGCCCGCCCTGCGCGTTGGCCTTCAGAAAGCGGCCCATCAACATGCCGACCTGCTGCCCGTGCTCGCCGTGCAGCTCAGGGAAGAGCCGGTTGCCGTCGCTGTCCTTGGCGTCGGACATGTTGACGATGCCCTGAGCCAGCCCCTGCATGTACTGACCATGCTGAACCTGCTGGCGTTCCCTGTCCTGCTGCTCCTTCCATGCCTTCAGCTCGGCAAGTTCGCGTTGGGTCTTTGAAACTTCCGGGTCGTTCCACCGCGAATCCCGCCCTATTTCGGCAACAAGCTGCTGGAAGTCCACGCCGTTTTCCGCAAAGAGTCGGCTTACTTCATGCACGAAACGCTGCGGGTCGCTGAATGACAGCTCCTTGAGCTGAAACAGGCTGTCCACTTCGGCGGCAATGGCCTCCGGGTTCCCGGCAAGCGGCTTGCCGCCGAGACTCGCCGAGCGCAGAAAATCGCCGTGCTTTGCAATGGCCTGTGCGATCGGACTCATTGCATCGCCAAGCTGCTGCTTCTGCGCCGTCTGCGCGGCGAAGGCTTCAACCTGCCGTATCCGAGAGGCAATGGCCTTCTGCACGTCGGGCGGCGTCTTGCCCCACGCCTCTTTCTCGGCATCGTTCCACCACGTCGGCGCGGTCAGCCCCTGTTCCGGCTCCGGCTGCTCTTCCTGCGCTGGCTTGCCTTCCTCTTTCTCGGCATCCTCCGCAGGTTCCTGCGCCTGTGCGGACGCCTCTTCCCGCACGTCCTTATCTTCCGAGGACTCAGCATCGAGCAATTCTTCAAACTCTTCGGCAAGCGACGGCTCCCCGCCTTCCTGCACCTCTGCCGCCTGATTTTCCTGTAAATCGTCCATGATTACCCCTGTATGATGTTTCGTTTGATGCGCTTCGGCCCGTCGTATTCCACGCAGCCCGACCGCTTGAGATCTTCACGCCGCGCGGCCCGCCCGGAAATCACCCGCCCGTCAATCGGAGAGCAATACGCCGGAATATCGTGCCAGATGTGCGGAGCCTGCACCTCTTCCGGCTCGTCAATCGGGATTTCCACACACCGCCCCAACCGCTCATCGTACCGATATCGCCTGACCATTCATGCCTCCCCGCATTGCTCGCACGGCATCGGCTTCCCGCCTGTCGCGCATATCTTCGGCTTTCAGTTGCAGCTCGGCGGCATCAAGCTGATGCTCCTGCTGCGCCTTCGTCGCCTCAAGCTGAAGTTCCTGCTGTTTGAGCTGGTGTTCCTGCTGCCTGCTCTGCAACTGGGCCTTCATTTCGTCCATTTTCTTCTTCATCTGTTCAAGCTGTTTCCGCATCGGATCAGGCCCCTGCTCATCGAGCGCGGGAATCATGGCGTTTTGCATCGGCAGCTTGCGGACGACGGCATTCAAGAGCTGCTTCCCGGCATCAGCTGACAGCACCCCGGCCTGAATGCCCTGCGTCAGGCTCTTCATGAGCTTGTCCAGCGTGGACATGGACATTTCCAGCTCTTCCATGTCCGCCTTCTGGTTCGGCGCGATGGTCGAGTCGGTTTCAATATCAACCTTGAACGAGCGCATCCGATCCGAGTGCAGGACTTCAAGCACGTCCTCCCACGCGGGCTGTCCCATGATTGCCTGCGCCTTCTGCACGATTTGCTGTCCCTGCTGACGGGCCTGCGGGTCGCCCGCCCGAGCCGCCTGTTTGACCTGCTGGGCCTGCATCTGCGCCTGCTGCTGTTCCTGTTTCGTCGGGAACGTCATTCCCGTCATGTCGGAAAGCGTCTGCTGGTCGAAGTTCTCCGCCATGATCTCGGCGGCAAGGCGCAACACGTCGGAAAACCCCCACTGGATCTTGCGGGACAGCCCGGCAACGCGGTTGCCGCCCCAGTTGGCCTTGATCTGCTGGGCCGTAGCCGTTTCATTGGGGTTCGTCTCGCCGCGCAGCACGTCGGAAATGCCGGTGATTTCATAGATGGTCTGCTTGCTCTGGTCGCGGGCAACGTACAGCTGCTGGAGTACGGCAACGAGCTGTTCGATGGGTATGAGATAGAAGGCGTTCCTGACGCCGCCCATCTCCATGATCGCGGCACTGTTGCTGGTCGGGATGAGGTCGCCGTCCTGCGCTTCGGAAAAAACGCGCCCAAGGTCGTCCCCAAGCGTCGCATCGTACAGGCCGCGCCACTTCACGGCCCTGACAAGCCGGGAAATGCGATCCGAAACCCGATCAAGCTCGGCGGCCTGCTCCTGATATTGCATGTACAGCGGCTGGGGCATGAGGCTATCCGGCTTGTCAATCGCGATGACCGGGCGGGCGATCGGATAGAATCCCTCAAGCCGCAAGGGCGGCTCTTCTTCGGCAATGACCTCATCACACCCCGGCGATACCCAGACGACCGCGCCTTCCCGCCGACTCCAGACTTCCCACAACTGGGCCTTGAGCCGCTTCGCCGTGTCCGGGCTATCCTGTTCCGGCTTCCAGTCATCGTCCTTGTCGGAATTCCCGGACGCCGTGAAGCTGACCTTTTCCGCCGGATACTCCGGGAAAAGCTCCGCGAACTCGTCCCGCGTCACCGTGTGCCGGAACGCGATCCAGTCCACTTTCTCCCAGTACCGGGCCTCGTCATGCACAAAGTCGTTCCACGCCACGTTCTCGAATGCCAGACGCTCCCGAATCAAAAAACCTTCCGCGCTGAACTCCGGGCTGTACCGGACGCGCATCACCGCCCGCCCGCACAGCAAAACATCGAGCACCGCCCGTTCTGCAAAGGCATGGAAATCGGCAAAGTCGATCTGATAGGTCAGCGCCCGGTCAAGTAGCTCGGCGGCTGCGAGAGCCACCGGATCTTTCGAGTCGAAACGCTGGCGCACGTCCGGCTGGGGCGGCTTGTTGTAGACGGCTTGCCGCAACACTTCCGTATTGCTCCACAAGATGTTGAACTTGCCGCCGTTCTCCGTCTCCCCGGACTCGTTGGAGAGCGAATAGCGGCGCAGCGTCTTCTTCACGTCGTCCCGCCACGGCTTTTCGCGCCGGAGTGCGGCCCGAATCTTTCCGAGCCATTGTTCAGCGGGCATCCGCTCCTGATTTTCCATGTCGTCTACCATCCCGGCCTCGCCTCGTGTTGCCGTTTCGACTGTTTGAGCAGGTCGTCAAACGTCGGCCTGCGTTCCGTAATGGCCTGCACCCGTTCAGCCAGCGTCGGCTCGACCCTGACCGGCTGAGGAGCCTGCATCACGTCGAGCATCCGGCAAAGCAGACTGGCGGCGTCAACTTGATCATCGTGCTTCCCCTGCGGAAACGTCAGGAATTCAGACATGAGATCAGCGACCCACGGGCAGCGCGCGGGACTCGGGAAGAACACCTTGCCCATCTGCATGCGGGCCTGAAGCGAACGTGCGCGGCTCGGCTTGTCCGATGCGGAGCTGAACTGACGGCGCACTGTCGTGAACAGGCGTTCTTCAAGCAGCCGCTTCCTGATGATGGAATCCAGCGACTTGAGAATCACGCCGCCTTCTTCCGCCCAAATCTGCGGCTTGTAGGCCCGGAACATCCCGAGCAGGCTTTCCACCCACTCCAGCGCATCGGTCTGGCCCCGCCACATGTCCACGATGTAGAGGTCATCGGACTCGGACACGCCCACGACCAGATGTACGGTGTAGTCACCGCCGTCAGCCGTCACCGCGTAGTCGCTGGCGCCGTAGAAGCGCAAACGTTCCGGCAGCTCGTCGTAGAACCGGAACCAAGAACGCTGGAAATACGCGCCCTCTTCGGGTGCCGGGCGCTGCTGATAGAGCGAAATCCATTCCCGAGGCCCAACCGTCTGGCGTATCGTCTCCAGCCGTTCCACCGGGAAAAACTCGGGCCACAGGGCTTCCCCCGGCTTGCGCCCCAGCACGTCGCCGCCTTCGGCAAGCGCGGGCAGGGAGAGAACCTCCCAGTTTTCGTGCCCCTGCTCCTCCAAGGCCCAGCCCGCCAAATCATCCTCATGCCAGCGCGTCAGCACCATAATCACGGCCCCGCCCTTCATCAGTCGCGTGTATGCGACCGAACGGTACCAATCCTTTGCCTTGCGCCGCATGTTCTCGGAGTCCGCATCCTCGCGACCCTTCACCGGGTCGTCGATGAGCAGCAGATGCGCCCCGCGCCCAGTCGTCGCCCCACCCACGCCCACGGCGTAGTAGTTGCCGCCCTCGTTCGTGCTGATTTTCGTAGACGATGCGCTGGACGTATCAAGCGACGCCTGCGGAAAGACCCTGTGCCACAACGGATCGCGCATCTGGTTGCGCACCTTGCGCCCGAAGTCTTCGGCAAGCTCCAGCGCATACGAAGACGCGATCACGCTGTGTTCCGGGTTCCGGCCCAGATACCAGGCCGGAAAAAACTCCGAGACGAGCATGGACTTCCCGTGACGCGGCGGCATGAAAATCATGAGCCGCTTGCACTCGCCCCGCTCCACCCGCTCCAGCGCATCGCAGATAAGCAGATGGTGCCGCCCGAAGACGTACCGGGGAAACTGCAACGCGACATACGAGCGCAGAAGAGAATGTGCGGCAAGCAGCGGGTCTATCATCGAGATTCCTTCATCAACGCGGCGGCGACGGCGGCGTCCCGCTGTTCTTTGGTGGCCACATCGACCACGGCTTCAAGCTGCATAGAGTCCACCGGCTTCTCGCCCACTGTGTCCCGAAGCTCCTGAAACGCCTTGACATCGCCAGCCATAGCCTTCTCGAACAGCGCAATGGCTACGGCCTCGCGACCGGTCAGAGTAGACCCTTTGATCTTGGCGTCGAGCAGAGCTGAAAGGGCCTCTCGGAGCGTGCGCTTCTCGCGCCGTGCGGCACCAGACGCGCGACCGCCTTTTCGGCCCTTACTTCTCGCTTCTTCCACGCTTCGAACCGGTTTCAGATTGCTCTCTGCCATACCTCAAACTCCAAAATTGACCCCCCGAACAAACGCTCAAAGCAGTACGTCACGCGATATATCGGCCCAGCCATGCTACTCCGCCCGATTCCCCGTGAAGGGCGGCTGTGCTCCGGCGTCGATATGCACAGCCATTTTCGAAGGCGACCGTTTATCCTGCACCCCGCTGCATGCGGGCGATAGGCGACCGGGGGGAACGTCGCCGCGTGACTTCAGTTCCAAAAGACCTTGCTGATAACCGCACCGAGTGCGGAGCACATGACACCCAAAATCGCGTATGCGCCCGTCCTTCTGTCGCGTTCTGACTCAAGTGAGGCGACGCGGGCGGGAAGATTCAGTTCATGTTCCGATGCCAGAAGCGTTTCGATGCGCACGAGACGTTCCCGGATTTCCTTGTCTGTGCATGCTGCGGAGCACTCCGCCACTATGATCACCTTCCTGCGATGTCATAAAACCACTGCGCCAGCGTTGCCGCGTCCCTTTCATCGATCCACCAGCCCCTCACCCCGTCCAGCACCACGATTTTCTGACTTGTCAGAGTTGGCGTAGACGGGATCGGAAGGCTTCCCCCCGGTCTGCTGCATGAGCACGCGCAGAGGGTCATCACGCAGAGAATCGCGGAAAGCCTGAGCCCGATCCGCATCCAGCTTTTCAAGCCAGCGGTAGCCGAGCGAGAGGAGGAGAGCGAGGACTTCAACGACACGGGACACGCTCAACTCTTCTTTTTGCCGCGCCATGCGGATACGGCGGAGACGATGGAGCCGCCGACAATGGCGAGCGCGGAGATGCCGTTGATGATAGCCGTCTGCGTATCCGCAGAAACGTCGATGCCGAAAATGCCGAGCAACCCGGCGCAAGCGGCTACGATGCCGCCCCAGAACGTCTTGGTCATCAGTACTTGCCTCCCTGCTGGTAAAACGCCACGTCACGCGGCTTGTCGGGATCGTTGTCCACATGAATCCATGTCGGAGCCAGCTCGATGCGCCGGAACCCGGCTTCAAGCAACGCCTGAAGGATGACGAAACGGGAATGGGAATCCACACAGCGGATGTCCACGGCATAGCCGCGAGTATGCGCGGAATCGGGCACGCCGCCGACCGCCTTGTTGTGCTTGGCGCAGCGGTATGCGGAGGAAAGGGAGAAAGGGACACCCGCTATCTTGCGGGCCTCGTCGAGCATGCGAAGAAGATCGGGCTCCATACGCCCGATCCCCGCGCCGCATCCGTCTTTGCATCGGAACTCGTCGGGGGAGAAATAACGAAGGGGAAGAACAGCCATAAAAAAACGCTCCTGACTTTTGCCGGGAGCGTATCACATTCAGAGAAAAAGTGTAAAGAATGAAAGAAGTTGAAAGGCGTTGTAACGAGTTGAAAAGGGATGAAAAGAGTTGAACGACTGAGCACGCCGTCATGCAGACTGAGCTTGATCGCAGATCGTCCTCTGCTCAAGACTAATTTTGTGCTTTCTGAGCTCCTCAGCATACGCAAAGACACGGCTTCCCCTCGAAATCTGATACACGGGGAAGCCGTGCTTGATAAGCGTCGGGCGCGACCACCCCACCAGCGCACATATCTCTCCCCACCCCTCAAGCTTTTTGATCCGTTCCTTTTTTTCCTTCCCCATCACATCACCCCCACGATTTTCAGAGCGTCCTCAACGCTTTCGACCACGGCTACATGCCCGCGCCAAGAAGCGTGAAAGGCTTCCTCATCCGGCGTCAGGCGTCGCTTGCACGGCGGCTTGGAGCCGTCTTTGACTTCAAGAAAGAGATTGCGTCCCCGGAATCCCACGGCAAGATCCGGGAAGCCCTTGCCGACCCCTGCGAGTGACCAGACGGAGCACCCCACACGCCGGAGAGCTTCCACGATCTGGCCTTGGTTGTCGTCCACGCGCGCAGCTCTACG
>ERZ1673736.1957-NODE-1957-length-24686-cov-5.674110_pt1 | contig 24686 bp, 28 predicted proteins | sample MGYA00580212_ERZ1673736 | MGnify/ENA primary metagenome ERZ1673736 (study PRJEB41218, sample SAMN15661752) | gut metagenome | host: Homo sapiens | place: Canada: London | collected 2015-08-20/2019-03-30 | study: EMG produced TPA metagenomics assembly of...
AAGGCCACAGTCACACTGGCAGCGCCGCTGGCGGCGGAAGATGCCATTTCTGAGATGGTTATGAACATCGTGGGCACCCTGCCTGCGGATGCGGTCATGGAGGTGCTGGTCACCAACAACGCCAAGGACACCACCCCCGTCTGGGAGGATGCCACGGCGGATGTCAAGAATGGCGCAAACCATGTGTTTACCAATAAGACCGCCGCCAACGGCTTTGCGTTCAACTTCAAGCTCTCTGTTGAGCGTGGAGCCAGCGACACCGGCGGCTATATTTCTAACATCGGAGGTGCTTTTGAATAATGGCTGTTTACTATGACAACACAAGCCTCAAGGCAAAGCATGAGCGCAAGCGTTCCCTGGAGGAACTGACCAAGGAAAACAAAGAGCTCAAGACCCGGCTCCAGGCAACGGAGGAGGACCTGACCAACACCCAGGTGGCCCTCACGGAGGTCTATGAGATGCTGGCAGGAGGTGGAGAGAATGGCTAAGGTATATGCCGCCCTCATCCGCAAGGGCCTCAAGACCCTGGATGATGTCCCCGCCAACCTGCGTGACGCTGTTGCCAAGCTGCTGGAGGAGAGCACCGATGCGTGAGCTCCGCCTGCGGCTTGCTTTATTTCTGTTGAGAAAGGAGGTGCAAGACATGGCTGTTGTGTATGCTACCCTCATCATCAAGGGCCGCAAGACCATTGACCAGGTGCCCACTCTGCTGCGTAAGCAGGTGGTGGAAATCCTGGCAGACCTGGAGGTTGAGGTCTAAAGCCCCAGCCCAGCAGGAGGGGCACACCCGTGTGGTGTGCCCCTCTTATTTTTGAACAACAGGAGGACAAAAAGGATGCTGGAAACGCTGAGGAGCTACTGGTCTATCATCTCCACCATCATCACTGTGGTAGCCGTCCCCGCCGTTGGCTACCTCTACAAGAAATACAAGCAGGCAGACGCACGGCAAAAGGCGGTAGAGCTGGGGGTCCAGGCCCTCCTCCGTGACCGCATCGTGCAATCCTATTATCACTATGAGGAGCGTGGCTGGATAACTCTGCACGGCCTTGAGAATGTCAATGCCATGTATAAGGAGTACCACGCTCTGGGCGGCAATGGCACCGTGACGGCGCTGGTCAATACCATCCATGAGCTTGAGGTCCGGGACGATAAGCGCCCCGCCTCTCAGGCCTGAGCTGGAGAGGAGGGCGCATGGAGTTTTCAAAGAAAATGCTGGTGCTGCACATCTGCATTTCCGTCCTCCTCTGCATCACCACGATAGTGGGGACGCTCACGGACCATGATGTCACAGCCATTGCGGCGCTCACCGGCACCTCTTTTGTGACAGATGGTGCCTGGGGCGGCTTTTACTACTGGAAAAGCAAGAATGAAAACCGGGCAAAATACGCCCAGCATTTTCTCAACAAGTTTGCGGACAAGTACGGTGCTGATGCGGCCCTCCGGGCCGCTGAGATCGTGCTGAAAGATTGAGTAAAGGAGGACATGCTCAATGACTGAAAAAGAACTCCGGCAGAAAGTTGTGGACACTGCGGTAAGCTATCTGGGCTGCAAAGAGGCCAACGGCTCCCACCGCAAAATCATTGACCTCTACAACTCCCACAAGCCCCTGGCCAGGGGCTATGCGGTGAAATACACGGATGCCTGGTGCTCCACCTTTGCATCCGCTGTGGCCATCGCCTGCGGCCTCACGGACATCATCCCCACGGAGTGCGGCTGTGAGCGCCACATTGACCTTTTCAAAAAGCTGGGCTCCTGGGTGGAGAATGATGCCTATGTGCCCAGCTCCGGTGACTACATTTTCTATGACTGGCAGGACGGCAGCAACTATGCCACCACGGACAACACCGGCTCTGCGGACCATGTTGGCATTGTGGTGTCCTGCGATGGCAAGACCATCAAGGTCATTGAGGGCAACATGAGTGATGCCGTTGGCTACCGCAAGCTGGCCGTCAATGGCCGCTACATCCGGGGCTTTGGCGTGCCCAAGTACGCCTCCAAGGCCACCTCTGCGCCCTCCGGCGGCGGCGGGGAGGCATCCACGCCCGGCAAGGATGAAAAGCCCGCTTCTGGGCTTGCTGTGGGCTCCGTGGTGGCCTTTACGGGCACCAAGCACTATATCAGCTCCATGGCCGTCAACGGAAAGAGCTGCAAGCCCGGTGAGGCCAAGGTCACCGCCGTGGCCAAGTCCGGCAAGCACCCCTACCACCTCATCAAGACCACCGGCAGCTCCTCCACCGTCTATGGCTGGGTGGATGCCGCTGATGTCAAGGAAGTGGCCCCGGCCATCGTCAAGGGCTCCAAGGTCAAGGTGGTCAAGGGAGCCAAGACCTACAACGGCGGCAGCCTGGCCTCCTATGTCTACACCACCACCTACACCGTCATCCAGATTGACGGCTCCCGTGTGGTCATCGGCATCAACGGCGTGGTCACGGCGGCTGTCAACATCAAGGACCTCACGCTGGTGGGGTAAAGGAGGAAATCTATGACTACTTCCATCATCCATCTGGCCGTTGGCCTGGTGCTCCTGGTGGCCGTCAACATCGTGCTGGGCGGCCTCAACGCCCTCTTTGACGGCAGTTTCGACAAAGTGAAACTCCGCAACGGCATCATCAAGGGCATCATTGTGGCGGCCTGTTTCATTGCCTTTTACATGGCAGGCTGGCTCAACCCGGACATCATCGCCATTGATGTGGACGGGCAGACCGTGAACTTGATGACCGCCTCCAACCTGGCGCTGCTCACGGCCTATGTGCTCTATGCCAAAGATGTATTTGTGAAATTGAAAAATCTGATCTTGAGCAAGACCTCCGGCACGCCGCCGGAGGAGCCTGCCGCAGAACAGGAAAACGCTGAATAAGACGAAAGCCGGAGAGGGTCAAACCTCTCCGGCTTTTTTTTGTTATGCGAGTGCCACCCAATAGGTGCCGCTCTTTTTCGTGCGAGAGATTAACCCCTCCGCCTCCATGCTCCTCAATATTCTCTGCACGGAGCTCTTTTCCTCTGGCTCAAACTGACTGTATATTTCTTTCTGCAAAAAGCCACTCTCTGCGGCGGCCAAAATCGTGGGGCGCACTTCATCACGCTCCCACAAAAGCCCCTCAAGGAGTTCCTCCTCATGGTCCTCCCAACATATACGCTCCCACATATCTTGAAAATACATCATCCCGCCTTTGGATATTTTATAATGCCAGGCCTTGGCCGCTTTGTATTTTTCTAAAGCCTCTGAGAGGAGTTTGATTTTTTCTTGCAAGTCTTTGGATTTGTATGCCGCATCATCTAAACTTTCAAACTGTGATGTAAGAGCGTTAGATTGCCGCCCGTGCTTTTCTGAAAATCTGAAAATCAGCTCTTGGTCTGCTGAACTTCTATGAAATGGACTGTTCTGCTCCCGTTGTATGGCCTCCTGCAAGCCCGTTTCAACCAAATAGGGGACCTCTCTATCAGAAATCGGCTGCCCATCCGTTCTATGCACCACATTTCCAACCTGGATATAGGCATCTACGGGCTCCGGCTGGTCTATGACCGCTATGTCGGAGCTGCTGATCTGCGCCGCCTTTGGCTTTTTCCTCCGCAACAGCAGGAATGTGAGCAGGCCAAAAACAAGGGCCAAAACCAGATAGACAACCCACTGCTGCCTATCACTGATGCCCAGAAATACAAAGGCCACGGTGAACACCCCGCAGATGATGCCCTGGATGAGCCGTATGACCCGCCACACTTTTTGCAAAACCTTTTTCATGCCTGCCGCCCCTTTACAAGTTTATTCTTGACTTTTCTCCATTATAGTTTGCGCCCTGTCTGCGTGTCAAGCATTGGAGCCTTTATTGATAATGACATACCAAATGTGCAAACTATAATTATTTGTGAGAGGAGGCGGTGCAGTTGATCGCTGAGAAAATCAAAGCCCTGCGTGAGGCAAGAGGCTGGAGCCAAGCGGAACTTTCCCGGCGGCTGGGCATCACCAGAAACGGCGTGAACTCTTGGGAGCAGGGGCTCTCTATGCCATCACCGGCGTGCCTGGTGGACCTGGCCAAGGTGTTTGGCGTGTCCACGGATTACCTGCTGGGGCTGGAACGGCTCACCACGGTGGATGTCACCGGCCTGGCGGACCGTGATGTTGCGGTGCTGGCAGAGCTGGCCGAAAGGCTCAAAAACTGCAAAGACTGACACAGCGGCTCACTTTTCGTGGGCCGCTTTTTTGTTCTTGACTTCATACACCTTTTGGTGTATAATCAGAGTACATTAAACGGAGGTGCTGCTCTATGACCCATTCCAAACTGCAAACCAAGCGCCTGGAGGCGCAGATGTCACAGTCCCAGCTTGCCGCTGCCGCTGGCATCAATGGCCGGATGCTCCAGTATTATGAGCAGGGTGCAAAAGACCTGAGTGGTGCCAAGCTGGCCACGCTGCTCAAGCTGTGCCTGGCTCTCAACTGCACATTGGCTGACATTCTCCCTGACGGAGAAACAACCGAACTGCTGACCCGATACGGGCAGTAAAGCCTTTTCTGGCGGGGTGTTCATCACCCCGCCGCTTTTTTATATTCTGAGGAGGGTATCACATGAATTACAAGGGCTTTCATCAACTGCAATGGGAGGACCGCCTGGTCATTGAAAAGATGCTCAAAGTGGGTGACAGCAAGGCCAAGATCGCTGAGGCGCTGGGCGTATGCAAAAAGACCATCTACAACGAAATCAAACGGGGCTGGACCCAGCAGATGACCTCTGACTATGAGTTTATCTGGTGCTACTGCCCGGAGATGGCGGAGCGCAAATACCAGGAAAACCTCCGGGCCAAGGGGCCGGACCTCAAGATTGGCAATGACATTGACTTTGCCAACTATGTGGAGCAGAAAATTGTGGAGGAGCACTATTCTCCCGCCGCTTTGTTGGCAGAGCTCAAGGCAAAGCCGCCCCAGTTTGACACCACGGTCTGTGAGGCCACGCTCTACAATTACATCTACCGGGGTGATGTGTTCCTGGTCCTCAACCCGGAGCACCTGCACGAAAAGGGCCGCCGCCACTATGGTGAGAAATACGGTGAACAACGGAACGCTGCCAGAGCCGCCAAAGGCCCTCGCATTGATAAGCGTGACCCCATCATCAACTCCCGCACTACTTTTGGCCACTGGGAGATGGACAGCGTGATGGGCACCGTGGGCTCCAGCCGGGCGCTGGTGGTGCTCACGGAACGGCTCACCAGGGCGGGCATCATCCTCCCGGTGCCAGACCATACCGCCGCCAGCGTGGTCCGGGCGCTCAACGGTCTGGAGCGCCGCCTGGGCAAGGACTTCTACCCCATGTTTCAGAGCATCACGGTGGACAATGGCTGTGAGTTTCAAGACTACGATGGTATGGAAAAGGCCTGCCGCCGGAAAGGAAAGCGCACCACCGTTTACTACTGCCACCCGCACGCACCACATGAGCGTGGCAGCAACGAGAACATGAACAGGATAATAAGGCGGTTTTTCCCCAAGGGCACCAACTTTGATGAGGTGCCTATCTCGGAAATACGCCGGGCAGAGGAGTGGATGAACAACTATCCACGGGAGGTGCTGGGGTGGCAGACAGCGGCCACCCTACTGCGGAGCTACATGAGCGCCTGCTGATCTGCCGCACAATAAAGCTGAACGCCGGAGCCCACGGAGGCCATCGGCGCTGTTGTCATGCCCAAATGCAGAAAAACGCACAAAACAAGCCGCAAATAGCACGGCTTATTTTGTGCGTTCATACAACTTTACAAGTTTATTGTAATTTATTCTTGACTTTTTGCGCCCAGCCGCTCCCCCCGTCCAGCCTCCCAGAGCGCGGCCATCAGGGGGAGTTTTTCCCTGTCCTCCGGCTCCAGAGCAGCGGCCCTCAGACGGATCCCGGCCAGCTCGGGCTCCGTCCCGAACAGAGACAGCACCCGCCGCCCCTCCAGCGCGCCTGTCCCGTCAAAGCGCACCGCTGCCGGGATCTCTCCGCTGTCCGGCCGGATGGGCGCGCCGAACTCCCGACGCAGCCAGGCGGCCAGCTCCCCGCCGCCCACCGGCGCGGAGACCGCCACGTCCCGCACCCTGGAGCACAAAAACTCCGCCGCCCGGACCATATCCCGGTCCACCCGCCGGCCCCGGAGGGCCACCGTCCCCTGATGGGGTGGGATCCCCTCCCGGTGGAGAGCTGCCAGGGCCAGCCCGCCGGCACAGGCCCGGAAGAAGGGTACTGGATCCACCGGCCCCAGCCCCCACCGGCACAGCAGTTCCCAGCGGCAAAACTCCTCCGGAACCAGCACCCGGCATACCCCGAGCCGGGCCAGACGCCGGGCCGCCCGCTTCAGCCGGCCTGCTTCCCCCCAGCCGCCGGGCCGCACCTCCGCCCGCAGCACCGTCAGCCCGTACCGCTCCTGCCGCCGGGGCTGCCCGTCCCCGTCGGCACAGTATACCAGCTCTCCCAGCATCCTTCCACCCCCTCTCCTGGCAGGATATGCCGGAGCCCCCTCCGGTATCCGCCTTTTCACATCTGAACACACAGGAGCGGCCGTCCCACGGGCGGCCGCTCCTGCAATCATATTTACTTGATCCGGACCCCAGAAATGGTGAGGGGCAGGCTTTGGAAGTAGTTGATGGGGTCCCGGCGGCTTCCGTTCACCCGGATCTCCAGGTGGAGGTGATTGCCGGTGGAGGAGCCCGTGGTCCCCACATAGCCGATGACCTGTCCCTGGGAGACGGTCTGCCCCTTGGAAGCGTTGCGGCGGCTCATGTGGGCATACAGGGTGGAAGTGCCGTCGCTGTGGCTGACCACCACATAGTTGCCATACGAGTTATTGTAAGTAGAGGTGGTGACCACGCCGCTCTTGCACGCCAGAATGGAGGTGCCAGAGGGGGCGGGGACGTCGATGCCGGTGTGGTTGTTGGCCTTTCCGGTCACCGGATGCTTCCGGCTCCCGTACAGGGAGGACAGGTTGTACCGGCCGGGCAGGGGCCACAGGAAGCCCGACTCGCTGGGCACGTTGGCGATCTGGCTGGCCAGTTCCTTCTCCGCCGCCCGGATCTCCGCGTCCGCCGCGTTGGCCGCCGCCTGGAGCTTGGCCTCCGCCGCCTTCACCTGGCTCTCCTGGCCGCTGATCTCCGTGATCAGGGCGTCCACCTGGGACTGCTGGGACTTCAGCTCCGCCTTGGCCGCCTCCTGCTCTGCCTTGGCGTCCTTCTGCTCCTGGCGGGCAGTCTCCAAGGCCGTTTTGTCGGCCTCGATCTGCTCCCGGATGGCAATGAGCTCATTCATCACCTGGTTGTCATAGTCCATGATCTCTTCCACCATCATGGCGTTGTCCAGCAGGTCGGAAAAATCGTCGGAGCTGAACAGGATGGACCAGTAGGAGACCTCCCCCTGCTCCTCCATCTCCCGCACCCGCTTGCAGAACAGCTCGTACTGGGCCCGTTCCTTCTCCTCCGTCGCCGCCAGCTCTGTCTCCTTCTGGGCGATGAGCTGGTCATACTGGGTGATCTGGGCCGCAATGTTGTTGATCTCCGCCTGGGTCGCATTGATCTGCTGCTCCAGTAAGGCCTTCTGGTCCAGGGCCTTGCTCTTGTCCGCCTGGATCGCCTTCAGCTGCTTTTGCAGCTCCGCCCGCTGTTTCTTCAGGGCGGCGGCATCCTCCTTCATCTGGTTGATCTCCGCCTGGGTCACGGCGGAGGCCGGAAGGACCACTGCGTTAGGCAGGACGGGCAGCACCATCAGCGCCACCAGGGCCGCGGAGCACAGCCGGATGAGCCAGCGCCGGGCCCGCCCCTTCTCTCGCTTTTCCATGGCCGCCACCTCAGCGCACAAAGATATTGGCGATCATGGGCAGGATCATCAGTGCCGCCATGATCCCCGCCATCAGGGCCATCAGCTTTTTCCGTCTCTTGGGTCCCATCATAAGCTCCTTTCCCGCTTATACCTGTAAAAACTTCCGAATGGCCAGCACCGAGCCCACTACGCCGATAAACAGGCCAGCACCGATAAATACCGGCAGGATGTGGACGATCATGCTCTGGAAGGGCAGGATGGTCAGCAGGGACAGCCCGTTGGACTGGATCACGGCCCGTCCCACCAGCTCATACACCGCCCACTGGAGCAGGAAGGCCACCAGCGCCCCGGTCAGACCCAGCAGCATCCCCTCCACGATGAAGGGCCAGCGAATGAAGGAGTTGGTCGCCCCGCACATCTTCATAATGGCGATCTCCTCCCGGCGGTAGAAGAAAGCCAGCTTGATGGTGTTGGCGATGATAAACAGGGACACCACAGCCAGCATGGCCACCAGCACCGCCGCCACACCGGTGGCGATATTGCGCACCAGGACAAAGCCCTGGGCGATGTCATAGGCAGCGTTTACGTCGGCCACGCCGGTGATCTTCTGTACCTGCTCTGAGGTTGCCTTCAACTGCTTGATGTCCTGCACATGGATACGGAACCGGTCCCGAAGCACCTCGTCGGGCAGGTCGGCCAGCAGCTCGTTGTTCTCCCGGCCCGCCCGGAAGTCATCCATCGCCTCCGCCCGGGTGACAAAAGTCACCTGCGATACGTTGGGGATGGCTTCGATCTGGCTTTTGATGTCCCGGGCCTGTTCCTCGGTGTAACTCTCATCCACATAGGCCAGGAACTCGTTCTCCGCCTCCAGATCCCCCAGCATATTGTCCAGATTGACCGCAACCAGAGTAAAGGAGCCCATGATGAGCAAACAGGCCACGATCATGCACACGGCGGCAAAGGACATGAAGCCATGTGTAAAAATAGAGTGAAATCCTTCGCTGAAATAGTACTGTATATCAAATTTTTTCGCCATTGTAATACCCGCCTGTCTCGTCGCTGATGATACGTCCTTCCTCGATGGCCACCACCCGCTTGGCAAAGCGGTTGACCAGATTCTTCTCGTGGGTCACCACCAGCACGGTGGTGCCCAGCTCGTTGATCCGCTCCAGCAGCATCATGATCTCCAGAGAGCGGCTGGGGTCCAGGTTCCCGGTGGGCTCGTCGGCGATGATCATATTGGGGTTGTTCACCAGCGCCCGGGCAATGGCCACGCGCTGCTGCTCTCCGCCGGAGAGCTGGCCGGGATAGCGGTCCGCCTTCTGATCCAGCCCCACCAGCTGGAGGACATAGGGGATGCGCCGCTTCAGGTCCCGGCTGGAGGCCCCGATGGCCCGCATGGCGAAGGCCAGATTTTCGTACACAGTTTTCTTGTCAATCAGGCGGAAATCCTGAAAGATGATCCCCAGCGTCCGGCGCATCAGGGGCACCTGGCGGGGGCTGATATTGTTCAGACTGTACCCGTTGACCATCAGCTTTCCCTGGGTCAGGGCGATCTCGCCGGTGATCAGCTTGATGATGGTGGACTTTCCAGACCCGGATGGACCCACCAGAAAGACAAATTCCCCGTCATCGATACGCAGATCAATCCCCTTCAGGGCCTTGGTTCCGTTATCATACTCTTTATAAACATCGATAAATCGTATCATGTATGTATATCCTCACCCGTTTCTTTCTTCCTGAGATGTACGGGAAGTACCGCCGCTCCCAGTAGGATTTCCCCGGAAATATGTTTAGTATTAGGTTACACCCGTAACTTATCCTTGTCAATGGAAATTTGCGGTTTTATGTCACCTTTTTTCGCAGCCGGCAGGGAGGGCCGCCGGCAGTGAAAAAAGCTGGCATAAGACAGGAAAAGAGCCTCCGTCCGCCTTTCGGCAGACGGAGGCCCCGTATCTCGTCCGCTCAGGATTCGATTCCCCGGGAGATCAGGTACTTTTTGACCATCAGCGCCACCTTAAAGGTAATGGCGTCGTCAAACTCCCGCAGGTCCAGTCCGGTGAGCTTTTTGATCTTCTCCAGCCGGTAGACCAGGGTGTTCCGGTGGACAAACAGCTTGCGCGCCGTCTCAGAAACGTTCAGGTTGTTCTCAAAGAACTTGTTGATGGTGAGCAGGGTCTCCTGATCCAGGGCGTCGATGGGGTTCTTCTTAAAGACCTCCTGGAGGAACATCTGGCACAGGATGGTAGGCAGCTGATAGATCAGGCGGCCAATGCCCAGATTTTCATAGTTGATGACCGTCTTTTCTGTATCAAACACCTTGCCCACATCGATGGCCACCCCAGCCTCCTTGTAGGCCCGCGCCAGATCCCGGATGTGGTTGACCACCGTACCGATGCCGATAACCACCTTGATCCCAAGTTCCTGGGTGACAGCGGTGGCAATCTGCTTGGCGATCCGCTGGAGCTCCTTGGCGTCCGCACCCTCGGGCAGCTGCTTGATGAGGGCCACATCGGTCTCATTGATGGAGATGACAAAGTCCATCTGCTTGTCCGGGAAAAGGTTCTGAATCACATCGATGGTACTCACATCGGCAGGGCCCAACTGCCGTACCAGGAAAGCGGCCCGGGGAGCCTCAGAGAGGAAGTGCAGCTCCTTGGCCTGGGTATAGATGTCCCCCAGCAGGATGTTGTCCGAAATAATATTCTTCACAAAGGTAGCCTTGTCGTGCTTCTCCTCATAATAGGCCTTGGCTCCGTTGAAGGCCACCACCGCCATAGAACACAGGGCTGCGGCAGTCTCATCCTCGCCCTGAACAAAGGCGGCGTAATCGAACTGGGCGCCCCAGCCCGCCAGGGGCCGGAAAGTCTTATCCTCAAAATGAGTGGCGGCATGATCCGCAGAATTGACAGCGGCGACAGCCCCGGACCAGTGCTCGCCAATGCACGTCAGCTCGCTGCATGCCACCACGATCCCGTCCGCGTCGATCACTCCTACTGTACGGTCGATACTGTCCTTCATTTGGAGTACAACTCCCTGAAACATCCTGCTGGACACGTTTGATCCCTCCCAAGTTATTTCTCACATCTGAATCCACATTTTCTGCTTATCGTGCGGGGCGCCGCCCCGGTCTCTCATGCTTCTCGCCCGGACGGTCCCATTCAGGCGCATCCGTCCGGCGGCACGCAATACACTATTGACATTATAACGGGTCACCCTCCGGTTTGGCAAGAGGGTTTTTGAATTTTTTTGTGGAAAACGCCCAAATACAGGGTCATTTCTTACCCAAACCTGCTCAGAGACAGCACTTCCTCCCGGGTAAGGGGACGCCACTCACCTGGAGCGAGTGCCGCGTCCAGCCGCAGCGGGCCCATGGAGAGCCGCTTGAGATAGGTCACCGGCTTCCCCCGGGCAGCCATCATCCGCTTCACCTGGTGGTACTTCCCCTCCCGCAGAGTGACCAGGCAGACCCGGCCATCCTCCAGCGGCTCCAGCCCGGCGGGCAGGCAGTGCAGTCCGTCTCCCAGCACCATGCCCCGGGCCAGGGCCTCCACGTCGCTCTGATCCACCACACCGTCCACACGGGCCAGATACACCTTGTCCACATGGCGTTTGGGGGAGAGCAGCGCGTGCCCCAGCGGACCGTCATCAGTGAGCAGGAGCAGCCCCTCGGTGTCCTTGTCCAGCCGCCCCACCGGAAACAGGCCCCGGCGGCGCAGGTGCCCCGGCAGAAGATCCAGCACCGTCCGCTGATCCCGGTCCTCCGTGGCGGACAGCAGACCCGCCGGCTTATGGAGCATGAGATAGACGAAGGGGGCGCAGTCCACCCTCTGACCATCCACCATCAGTTCAGTCTCCGTTGGTTCCCATTTCTCCTCCGAACGGAGCACAGGACGGCCATTGACCAGGACCCTGCCCTGCCGGACCAGGTCCTTGACCTCCTTCCGGGACCAGCGCCCGGTGGAGGCCAGCAGCTTATCCAGACGTTCCAGGGCCACCCCGCTCAGCTCCTCTCCTTCGGGCGCTTCCGATCACTACCCGGTTTTTTCGCACATTTGCTCATTGTACCAAAAACTCCGGGCAAGTTCAACACTTTTTTGTGCCGCCCTTTTTCCTCCTCTGTTCTGCCCCTTCCTCCAGGCATATCCCTGTCCCAGCCCACATAGAGATAGAACAGCCAGGAACGGAAGGAGAAATGTCCTGTGTTGATCGTCACTGCCAAGCTGCCCAGACGTAAGCTGGCCTTTGGCGCGGCCGCTGCCGCGCTGCTGTGCTGCGCCGCTCTGGTGCTGAACCTGGTCCCCGCCGGCTATCGGGCGGCGGCCGCCCCTGCCAATATCCCCAGCTCCAGGGGGATCCGGACCAACACGGACCGTGTGGCCTATCTCAACGGCTGCGGCTGGCAGGTCATGGAGGAGCCGCTTGCCGTGGAGGAGATCCGCATCCCGGAGGAGATGGACGAGAGCTACCGCCGCTATCTGGAGCTCCAGGCCGCCCAGGGCTTTGACTTGGAGCGGTACGCTGGCCGGCGGATCAGGCGCTACACCTATGAGGTCACCAATTATCCCACCGGGGAGTCCGGCGTACAGGCCAACCTGATGCTCTACCGCACCACCGTGGTGGGAGGCGAGGTCCTCTCCCCCCGCATGGACGGCTTCGTCCACGGCCTGATCGATTGCTCCTCTGATGCACAAAGCACATCGTAAGCGAACCGCTTGGACATAGTTTACCCGTTTTCAACGGAGCAAGCCGGGGATGGAAGTTCATTTGAGCTTCCGTCCCCGGCCTTTTTATGTCCCGGAAAACAGGCGCGCCTCCAACTCCGGAGGGAGCTGCTCCAGGCTGTCCACCCAGCTGCCGCACAGGCGGCGCAGCTCCTCCTCCCGGCCGGCGTACAGGGGATCCCGCACCCCTGCCACATAGAAGCCCGCCTCCCCCGCCGCAGCGCAGTAGCCGGGCGAATCCTCAAACAGGACGCAGTCCTTGGGCGGGACCCCCCACTGCGCCGCCGCCAGACGGTACAGCGCCGGGTCCCGCTTCTCCAATCCCGTCTCCTGGGTGGTGACCACCCCCCGGAACCAATCCGCGATCCCATGCCGCTCCAGAGCCGCCCGGCACAGCTCCGGCATACAGGAGGTGAGCACCGCCATGTCCCACCCCCGCCGCCGGCAGCGCTCCAGCAGGGCACGGGCTCCCGGCTTCAGCTCCAGCTTCCCGGCGTAGGCCGCCCGGGCCATCTGGAGCCACGTCTGCCGGATCTCCTCCGCTGTCTCCGACAGTCCGAAGCGCGTCCGGGTGTACCGGGCCGCGTCCAGCGGACTGTGGTGGGTCACATACTCCGTGTAGTCCTCCGGCACCGGAGCGATCCCATGCCGCCCCAGAAATTCAATATCGATGTCCAGCCAGATCCCGTTGGAGTCCAGCAGGGTTCCGTCCAGATCAAAAAACAGCATGGTCCTCCCCCTCCTCCGGCTGGAACCAAAAGCGCCAGGGAAACTCCGCCGCCTCCTGAGCGTAGTCGATCCCGATCCTCGGTCCGGTTCGGATCCGCTCCGGCGCGGGTCCCGGTCCCGGGCAGACATAGAGGGGCGGCTCCAGCAGATCCAGCCCGTTCTCCGCCCGGGTTAGGGCCAGTCCCCGGCACAGCTTGCCAGGCCCGTTGAGAAAATTCCGGCGCTGGGCCGCGGTCAGTTCTTTTTCCTTGCGGCCAAAACGGTTCTCTGCTATAATATCTCCGTTTTCCACAGGGACCGCCCCCCGGATCAGCACCGCGCAGGGCTCCCCCTCCGCCTCGGTGACAAAGTTGAGGCAGTGGTACATCCCATAGATCAAATAGAGATAGGCGGTCCCGGGGCGGGCAAACAAAGTCTCTGTCCGGGCGGTCCGCTTGTACTGATAGGCGTGGCACGCCTTGTCCATCCGGCCGATGTACGCCTCCGTCTCTGTGATGCGGCACACCAGCCTCCCCCGGCCGGTCTCCCGGACCAGGTATTGTCCCAACAGGTCCCGGGCCACCGCCAGGGTATCCCGGTCATAAAAGCTTCTGGGCAGCGGCTGCAAGGCCCCTCTCCCCTCTCCTGATCGTGTGCTCCGTCCTCTGGGTACAGCCCGGGCCGGAACCACCGGTATCATATCACACTTTCCCTCCCGGCGCAATCCGCACAGCCGGGGCGCGCCGCCGGAGGGCCGCCCTTGAACGAACATAGGAGCTGATCGAACATGGATCCCGTTTTGATGTGCAGGCTGTCCAAGCCGCTTCTGTTTTTGGCCGCATTCATTTGGGGAACCTCCTTCTTTATTATGAAGAACACCCTGGACGCGGTCCCGGTGCTGTGGCTGCTCACCTTCCGCTTCACCACCGGCGCCGTCCTGGTGGGGCTGCTCTGCGGCAGGAAGTGGCGCACCCGCTTCACCCCGGACTATGTGTGGCGGGGAGCGGTTCTGGGCTCCCTGCTCTTTGCCGCCTATGCGGTACAGACCTTCGGCCTGGTGGGGACCACCCCTTCCAAGAACGCCTTTCTCACCGCCACCTACTGTGTGCTGGTCCCCTTCCTTCACTGGGCGGTCTCCCGCCAGCGGCCTGACCGCTTCCATCTGCTGGCCGCCTTCCTGTGCATCACCGGCGTGGGCCTGGTCTCCCTCAATGGGTCCCTCACCATCACCTGGGGCGACCTGCTCAGCCTGGGCAGCGCTCTGTTCTACGCCCTGCACATCGTAGCAGTCAACAAGCTGTCCGACCGGCGGGACATCTATCTGCTGACCTCCCTCCAGTTCGCCTTCACCGCCCTGCTGGCGGTCATCGGCGGCCTGCTTCTCCAGCCCTTCCCCGCCCAGGCTCTCTCTCAGCCCGGCGTATTCTGGCCCTTGGCTTACCTGTGTGTGGTGTCCACCACCGTCGCTCTGCTCTGCCAGAACGTGGGGCAAGTGTGGTCCGATCCCTCCTCCGCCTCGGTGATCCTGTCTCTGGAGTCGGTGTTCGGCGTACTGTTCTCCGTGCTGTTCTATGGAGATCCCGTCACGCCCCGGCTGCTGGCCGGCTTCGGGCTGATTTTCATTGCGGTGCTGTGCTCTGAGACCAAGTTTGCCTTCCTCCGCCGAAATTCCCCCTCTCCCCGCCTCTGAGCCCGCTTTCCGGTTGAAAGTCCCCCTCCGGTATGCTACAATAGTACCATCATCATCAAAAAAGGAGCGTGACAAAATGGCCCTCCATGAATCCGGCGAGGACTATTTGGAGGCGGTCCTGGTGCTCCGGCAGGAGCGCGGGATCGTCCGTTCCATTGACGTAGCGCAGCATCTGGGCTTCTCCAAGCCCTCTGTCAGCCGTGCGGTCTCCATTCTGAAGGCCAGCGGCTACCTTACCATGGAGAAGGACGGCCGGCTGGAGCTGACCCCGGAGGGTGAGCAAAACGCCCAGCGGGTCTATGAGCGTCACCGGATGCTCACCGACTGGCTGATCCGGCTGGGCGTCTCCCCTGAGGTCGCCGCTGCGGACGCCTGCCGCATGGAGCACGATATGAGTGCCGAGACCTTCGCCTGCCTCAAGCGCCACGCCAGTCAAAAGGACACATAGCCACGGCGCGGACGCCGGTCCAGGCGCCTGCACCCACTGTGGGCGGAGCCGTTTCAGCGGCCCCGCCCTTCCGCTGTCCACCTCCCCCATCAGTTCAAGAAAGGAGATCCCCCATGTCCATCGACGCCATTTTATCCCAGGTCACCGGCGGCCTGAACTGGAGCTCCCTATCCTGGGAGATCCTGCTCCGGGCCCTTCTCATCCTGCTGGTTGGGATCATTTTCAACAAGCTGCTGCTGCGGACGGTGGACCGCCTGCTGCTGCGCAGCGCCTCTCTGGCTCCCATCCAGCGCTACCTCCGCTCCGCCCTGTCTGTCCTGCTCTGGCTGGTGCTCATTCTGGTGGTGCTGGGCTCTGTGGGCGTGGAGATGACCTCCATCATCGCTCTGCTCAGCGTTGCCGGCCTGGCCGTCTCCCTGGCCCTTCAGAACACCCTGTCCAATCTAGCGGGCGGGATCACCCTGCTGGCCTCCAAGCCCTTCACCGTGGGGGACTATGTGGAGATCGGCTCCGTATCCGGCACAGTATCCCTGGTGGGACTGGCCTATACCACGCTGGTCACCGTGGAAAACAAGGAGATCTACATCCCCAACAGCCAGCTCTCCTCCGCCACCATTATCAACTACACCCGGCTGGGCCGCCGGCGGATGGAGATCACGATCTCCGCCTCCTATGACGCGCCCACAGATGCGGTGAAGGCCGCCCTGCACGAGGCTGTCTCCCAGTTCCCCCAGATCCTCCCCGACCCCGCGCCGGAGATCCGCCTGTCCGGCTATGGCGCAAGCGGCATCGACTATCTCCTGCGGGCCTGGACCACCTCCGGGGACTACTGGGATGTATATTACCGCCTGCTGGAGGCCATCCGTCCCGCCTTTGCCCGCCACGGGGTGGAGATGCCATACAGTCAGCTGGACGTCCATCTGATCCCCCGCTCCCCCAAAAACTGAGCCGGAGCTCCAGTCAAATTTCCGCTTGACAAACCCGGGCTTCTCCGCTACAATAGCAACCAATAAAAGCGACGACGGGAAAAAAGACAGGCTGAGTCCCCCTCAGAGAGCCGGTGGTTGGTGCGAATCGGTGTGCGGCCTCCCTGTGGATAACTGGTCCCCGAGCTGCCTGGCCGAAGGCATAAAGTAGGTCAGGACGTCTGGCCCCGTTACCGGCCGCGGCCTTGTTGGAGGCTATGAGGGCTGTCCGGGTGACCGGTTGCCGAACCAGGGTGGTACCGCGTGAACGCTTCACGCCCCTGACTTGAGAAAGTCAGGGGCGTTTTTTCATTCCCCTGATTCGATCCGGCCCGCCGCCAACCTCGGCGGAGCAAGTCATTTTAGGAGGACGACGACCATGAATCCAGGCTACAAAAAATACATTCCCTTCCAGCCCCAGAAGATCGTGGGCCGCACCTGGCCCGACAAGGTCATCTCCAAGGCTCCCGTGTGGTGCTCTGTGGACCTGCGGGACGGCAACCAGGCCCTGGTGGACCCCATGAATCTTCAGGAGAAGCTGGAATACTTCCACACCCTGGTGGATGTGGGCATCAAGGAGATCGAGATCGGCTTCCCCTCCGCCAGTGAGACGGAGTACGAGATCTGCCGGGAGCTCATCGAGGGGGGGCACATCCCCGATGACGTGACCATCCAGGTGCTGGTCCAGGCCCGGGAGCATCTCATCAAAAAGACCTTCGAGGCCATCCGGGGCGCCAAGAACGTCATTCTCCACTTCTACAACTCCACCTCCACCCTCCAGCGGAAGGTGGTGTTCCACATGGACACCGCCGGCATCACCAAGATCGCCACCGATGCCGCCGACCTGATCTATGAGATGTCCCAGCCCCTCATTCAGGAGGGGATGAACCTGCGCTTTGAGTACTCCCCTGAGTCCTTCATGGGCACCGAGATGGACTATGCGGTGGAGATCTGCCAGGCGGTACTGGAGCACCTCCACGCCGACCCGGAGCACAAGGTCATTCTGAACCTGCCCACCACGGTGGAAAACTGTATGCCCAACCAGTTCGCCGATATGCTGGAGTACTTCTGCAAAAAGATCCCCGGCCGGGACAGCGCCATCATCTCCCTGCACCCCCACAACGACCGGGGCTGCGGCGTGGCCACTGCTGAAATGGGCCTGTTGGCCGGCGCGGACCGGGTGGAGGCCACCCTGTTCGGCAACGGCGAGCGCACCGGAAACGTGGACATCGTCACCCTGGCCATGAATATGTACACCCAGGGGGTGGACCCCCGGCTTGACTTTTCCGACATCAATAAGATCCGCGAGATGTTCGAGCGGTGTACCAAGATGCCTGTGGGCGACCGGCAGCCCTACGCCGGAAAGCTGGTATTCACCGCTTTCTCCGGCAGCCATCAGGACGCCATCAACAAGGGCACCCAGTACATGAAGGAGTCCAACTCCGATTTCTGGGAGATCCCCTATCTGCCCATTGACCCCGCCGACGTGGGCCGGGAGTACGAGCCCATCATCCGCATCAACTCCCAGTCGGGCAAGGGAGGCGCGGCCTATATCATGGACCACAACTTCGGCTTTAACCTGCCCAAGGAGATGCACCCGGAGTTCGGCGCCATCGTTCAGCGGGAGACCGACGCCGTGGGCACCGAAATCACCCCGGAGCGGATCAACGAGCTCTTCCACCAGGAGTATGTGGACGTGAAGGAGCCCTACAAGCTGCTCAAGCACGCCTTCCAGGAGAGTGTGGACGCAGACGGCCACTCCCACGTCACCTTCTGGGGCACCCTTCAGCACACCGACACCATCTTTAAGGTCTCTGGTGACGGAAACGGCCCCATCGACGCCTTCTTCAACGCCATTAAAGGGGAGAAAATGGCCCGTTTCTCCTTCCTGGACTACTCCTCCCACGCCATCACCGATGGCTCCGACTCCCAGGGCGTGGCCTACATCCTCCTCCGGGACCAGCGGGACGGCAGGGAGTACTGGGGCGTGGGCCTGTCTCACAACATCAACCTGGCCCCCCTGCGGGCCATCCTCTCCGCCATCAACCGCGCCAAGCGGAAGTGACGGCCTCTCCCCTGTGCCGCGCCGGGTCCTCCCAGGACTCCGGCGCGGCATTTTGCGGTTTTACCCCCATTAGGGCCCCGTTCCAGCCTCTTCCTCCCGCTCTTTTTCTCTCCTTTCTGTCCCCGATCCGTGTTTACCTCCGGCATAGCTGATTTTTTTCGCTTTGTTTCGGAAACAACCCGGAACCGGATTGACTTTTTTCAGCTTTACGCTATACTTAATTCATCACTGAACAATGTCTGCCAAGGAGGTATCACCCCATGCCAAAAGCCGCCGAACCCGTCAAGCCCTCCCCTAAGGCGCCGGCTCGAATGTCCAAAAAGGACCCCCTGACCCGGGAACAGGTCAAGACCATTGACGCCTATTGGCGTGCCGCCAACTATCTGTCCGCCTGCCAGCTCTATCTGCTGGACAATCCCCTGCTGCGGGAGCCGCTGAAGGAGGAACATCTGAAGCGCACCATCGTGGGGCATTGGGGCACCTGCCCGGGCCAAAACTTCATTTATACCCATCTCAACCGGGCCATCGTCAAATATGACCTGGATATGATCTATCTCTCCGGCCCCGGACACGGTGGAAACGCCGTGGTGGCCCAGGACTATCTGGACGGCTCGTACAGCGAGGTCTATCCCAACATCAGCCAGGATGCCGCCGGTATGAAGCGGCTGTTCCGGCAGTTCTCCTTCCCCGGCGGGATCCCCAGCCAGACCGCCCCCAACACCCCCGGCTCCATCAACGAGGGGGGAGAACTGGGCTACTCCCTGGCCCACGCCTTCGGGGCGGTCATGGACAACCCCGGCCTCATCGCCGCCTGTGTGGTGGGAGACGGCGAAGCGGAGACCGCCCCCCTGGCCGCCGCCTGGCACTCCAACAAGTTCCTCAACCCCATCACGGACGGCGCGGTGCTGCCCATTCTCCACCTCAACGGCTTCAAGCTCTCCAACCCCACCCTGTTCTCCCGCATCTCCCACGAGGAGACCGAGATGTTCTTCAAGGGCTGCGGCTGGGAGCCCCGCTTTGTGGAGGGGGACGAGCCCCAGCAGATGCACCAGAAGATGGCCGCCGCCCTGGACTGGGCGGTGCGGGAGATCCAGCGGATCCAGGAGTACGCCCGTACCTCCGAAGACGCCGCCCGCCCCCGCTGGCCCATGATCGTATTCCGCTCCCCCAAGGGCTGGACTGGCCCCAAGGAGGTGGACGGGAAGCCGGTGGAGGGCAGCTGGCGCTCCCACCAGATCCCCATTCCCGTCCACGACGGCAAGCCCGGCCGCATCCAGGAGCTGGAGCGCTGGCTGCGCAGCTACCGGCCGGAGGAGCTGTTTGACGAAAACGGGACCCTGATCCCCGCCCTGCGGGAGCTGGCCCCCAAGGGGGAGCGGCGCATGGGAGCCAATCCTCATGCCAACGGCGGGCTGCTGCTCCGGGATCTGCGCACCCCAGACTTCCGGGAGTACCGGGTGGAGGTGCCCCAGCCCGGCGCGGTAGAGGCCCAGGACACCGGCGTGCTGGGGAGCTATGTGCGGGATCTCATCACCCTCAACCGGGAGTCCCGGAATTTCCGGGTCTTTGGACCGGACGAGACCGCCTCCAACGCCCTCTCCGCCGTGTTTGAGGCAAGCGGCCGGCGATGGATGGACCCCATCGATCCCGTCCGGGACGCGGAGCTGGAGCCGGACGGCCGGGTGATGGACGCTATGCTGTCTGAGCATCTGTGCCAGGGCTGGCTGGAGGGCTACCTCCTCACCGGGCGGCACGGCCTGTTCAACAGCTATGAGGCCTTTATCCGCATCGTGGACTCTATGGTCTCCCAGCACGCCAAGTGGCTGAAGGTCTGCCGGCAGCTGCCCTGGCGGCAGAAGATCGCCTCCCTCAACTACATCCTCTCCTCCAACGTCTGGCAGCAGGACCACAACGGCTTCACCCATCAGGACCCCGGCTTCCTGGACCATGTGGCCAACAAAAAGGCGGATGTGGTGCGGCTCTACCTGCCCCCGGACGCCAACTGCCTGCTCAGCTGCTTTGACCACTGCGTCAAGAGCCGGGACTATATCAATGTGCTGGTGACCTCCAAGCACGCCCGCCCCCAGTGGCTCACCATGGACCAGGCGGTAAAGCACTGCACCCAGGGCATCGGCATCTGGCAGTGGGCCTCCAACGACCGGGGCGTGGAGCCCGATGTAGTTATGGCCTGCTGCGGCGATACCCCCACCCTAGAGACCCTGGCCGCTGTCACCATCCTCCACCACCACCTCCCGGAGCTGAAGATCCGCGTGGTCAATGTGGTGGACCTGATGAAGCTCCAGCCTCACGGGGAACACCCCCACGGCCTGACCGACGAGGACTACGACTCCCTGTTCACCAAGGACAAGCCCATCATTTTCGCTTTCCACGGTTATCCCACCCTGGTCCATGAGTTGACCTACCGCCGGCACAACAAAAATCTCCACGTCCGGGGGTACAAGGAGGAGGGGACCATCACCACCCCCTTCGATATGCGGGTACAGAACAACATCGACCGCTTCGACTTGGTCATCGACACGGTCAAGCGGCTGCCCCAGCTGGGCAACACCGCCTCCTACCTCATCCAGGAGATGCAGGACAAGCTGGTGGAGCACCACCAGTATATCACCACCCACGGCCAGGACCTGCCGGAGGTCCGGAACTGGACCTGGAACGAGGGACGCGGAAACGCTGGAGTCTCCCCTTGACCGCACCCCGGTTCTGTGGTATCTTAATGGTAACCGCTGGCTGAAGCCGGCACTCCGTTCCCTTCTGTTATGCAATCAATACCGCGAAGGTATGTTCCGCCCAGCAGGGCGCGCCGCCTTCGCGGTGTTTTTATGTCATTATGTCAATCAAAAGGAGAGATCATTTGTGACCCGAACCAACCGTCCCGTTCAAAACCTGGTAGTAGCCGCCCTGATGCTGGCCTTGGCTTACGTACTGCCCTTTTTCACCGGAAATATCCCGCAGATCGGCTCCATGCTGCTGCCCATGCACCTGCCCACCCTCCTGTGCGGCTTCCTCTGCGGCGGCCCCTGGGGGGCGGCAGTGGGCTTCCTGGCCCCGCTGATGCGCTCCGCCATTCTGGGGATGCCCCCCCCCTTCCCCACCGCCGTGGCCATGGCCGTGGAGATGGCCGTCTACGGACTGGTCTCCGGACTGCTCTACGCCCGCCGGCCCAAGAACCTTGGCGGGATCTACACCGCTCTGATCTCCGCCATGGCTGCCGGCCGTCTGGCCTGGGGCGCGGTCATGGTCATCCTGACCATGGGCAGCGGGAATGCCTTCACGCTGGCAGCCTTCTGGGCCGGCGCGGTGGCTAACGCCATCCCCGGCATTATCCTGCAGCTGGCGGCCGTCCCCGCCCTGGTGATGGCGGTCCAGCACGTCCGTCAGCCGGTCCCTCAGGAAGGCTGACCTATGGAACATCTGGCGCAGCTCCTGCAGGAGCACTTCCGTAACCACCCGGGCATGGAGCTTCGGGACGCCATCAAATTTCTGTTCCAGAGCTCCATGGGGGGCGGTCACCTGATCGCCGACCCCCGCGGGGCTCTGGCCCGTCTGGAGGAGGAGTGGGCCCGGACAGAGGGGGCCCCGGCACTTTCCCCCACAGAACCCCTGGGAGGCGGCCTGTGCCGCCTTTCCCTGGCCGCCTGTAAGGGACTGGGGCTCGCCCCCTCCACCGTTTTCGCTCTGTTTCTCCGGGGAACGGAGGAATTTTCCCGACAGCCGGAGCGGCTGGACCGGAGCCTGGAGCTTCTGTACCGCCTCCCCTTCCCCCCCAAGGAGATCGAGGCGGCTATCCGTCAGTACCGCGCCGCCGGCCTGCCGATGGTGGGACACAGTACGGCCTACCGTCAAGCCTTCTCCCCCGCCTATCGGGTAGTTCTCCAGTCGGACGCGGCCCTGCTCCCCCTTCTGGCCGCCATCGACCGCAGCCGCCGGGAGCACCCCCGGACGCTGACCGCCATGGACGGCCCCTGCGCCACCGGGAAATCCACTCTGGGCGCCCGGCTGGCCCGGCTTTACAGCTGTCCCCTGTTCCACATGGATGACTTTTTCCTCCCACCGGAGCGCAAAACGCCGGAGCGGCTGGCCCAGCCGGGTGGGAATGTGGACTATGAGCGCTTTTTTGCCCAGGTCCTCTCCCCTCTCTCCCGCGGAGAGCCCGTCCTCTATCAGCCCTACCGCTGTCATTCCGGAACTCTGGAAGCGGCCCGCACCATCCCCCCCGCCCCTCTGGCTGTGGTGGAAGGAGTTTACTCCCTGCGCCCGGAGTTCCAGTCCCTGTACCAGGTCAAGTGCTTCCTCACTGCCCCCTGGCCAGTTCGTGAGGCCCGCCTGCTGGACCGGTGCGGCCCGGACGGGCTGGAGCGCTTCCGGACTCTCTGGATCCCACTGGAGGATCAGTATTTTCAGGTGTTTTCTATTTCCGGCTCCTGTGATGTGCACCTGGAGACCGGCTCAGGTCAGGGCGGGGCACCGCGTACCCCCGCGGACTGAACCATAAGACGTCCGTCCAGGAGGCCACTGAAACAATAGACCGCCTGCAAAAAAAGCTGCTGAGAACGTCCTCAGCAGCTTTTCCTTGTCCAGATTGGAAAAGACGCACCCCGCACGGTCCGATCCAGCCATGTGTCAGGCACACAGGGTATGAAACTCATCATTCTATGGCAATACCCCCCTGGTCCAGACAATCTTCTGAACCAGGGGGGGGGCTTTGACAGGGTCCATTTTACCGGACCTGTTTGAAATGTGCTTGTTATAAGCGGAGAGAAATCAGTGGATCATGCTGGCGACCTCAGCGGCGAAGTCGTCCTCCTTCTTCTCGATGCCCTCGCCGGTAGCGAAGCGGGTGAAGGCCTTGACGGTGATCTGACCGCCCAGTTCCTTAGCAACGGCGGCCACATGCTTCTCCACAGAGATCTTGTTCTCCTTGACGAAGGCCTGCTGCAACAGGCAGTTCTCCTCGTAGTACTTGCCCAGCTTGCCCATCACGATGCCTTCCTTGACCTTCTCAGGCTTGGCGGCCATCTTGGGATCGTTGGCCATCATGGCCAGCTGGATCTCCTTCTCCTTGTCCAGGGTCTCCTGGGAGACGTCGGACTTGTCCAGGAAAGCGGGGTTCATGGCCGCGATCTGCATGGCCACGTCCTTGCCCAGCTCGATGACCTTGCCGGCCTCGATGCCCTCGACGGCCAGGTTCACCAGCACGCCGATCTTGCCGCCCATGTGGATATAGGGAACATTCACGCCCTCGGCATAGCGGACAAAGCGGCGGATCTGGATGTTCTCGCCGATGGCCAGCACCTTGTCGGCGGTGACGTCGGCCACGGTGCGGTCAGTGCCGGGGTAAGTGCAGGCCTTCAGAGCCTCCACATCGGCGGGGTTCTCGTTGGCCACGATGCCGGCCAGGGTCTTGACGAAGTCCTGGAACACCTCGTTCTTAGCAACGAAGTCGGTCTGGGAGTTGACCTCAATGACCACGCCAACGCCGTTGTCGGCCACGATGGCGTAGGACACGCCCTCGGCGGCCACCTTGCCGGCCTTCTTAGTCTGGGCAGCCAGGCCCTTCTCACGCAGCCACTCGATGGCCTTGTCGAAATCGCCCTCGGCCTCGGTGAGCGCCTTCTTACAGTCCATCATGCCAACGCCGGTCATCTCGCGCAGCTTCTGTACGTCCTTAGCAGTAATCGCCATGGTGCATTACCTCCATATAGTCGTAGTAAATGACGCCCGCGCATGGCGGGAGCCAGAATCAAATTTTTCAAAAAGCGCCCGCCCTTCGGCGGGCGCTTTCAGAACGCGGGTCGAATCTTACTGGGCGGCAGCCTCAGTCTCGGCGGCGGGGGCCTCATCCTGGCCCTGCTTGCCCTCCTGAATGGCGTTGGCCATCACACCGGAGATCAGCTTGATGGCACGGATAGCGTCATCGTTGCCGGGGATGACGTAGTCGATCTCGTCGGGATCACAGTTGGTGTCCACGATGGCGACGATGGGGATGTGCAGCTTGCGGGCCTCGTTGATGGCGTTGCGCTCCTTGCGGGGATCCACCACGAACAGGGCGCCGGGGAGCTTCTTCATCTCGGTGACGCCGCCCAGGTACTTCTCCAGCTTGGCGATCTCGCCCAGGTGCTTCATGACTTCCTTCTTGGGCAGCATATCAAAGGTGCCGTCCTCCTGCATCCGCTTGAGCTGGTTCAGACGGTCCACACGGCCGCGCATGGTCTTGAAGTTGGTGAGCATACCGCCCAGCCAACGGGCGTTCACATAGTACATGCCCACGCGGGAAGCCTCTTCCTTGATGGCCTCCT
>ERZ1673736.1964-NODE-1964-length-24584-cov-4.928044_pt1 | contig 24584 bp, 39 predicted proteins | sample MGYA00580212_ERZ1673736 | MGnify/ENA primary metagenome ERZ1673736 (study PRJEB41218, sample SAMN15661752) | gut metagenome | host: Homo sapiens | place: Canada: London | collected 2015-08-20/2019-03-30 | study: EMG produced TPA metagenomics assembly of...
AGCAATATGCAAACAGGTAACCATGAAATGATCTTAGTTATCGATTTCGGCGGTCAGTATAACCAATTGATCGCCAGGCGTGTAAGGGAATGCGGCGTTTACTGTGAAATAGTTCCCTATACCTACACTTTAGAACAAATCAAAGCTAAAAACCCTAAAGGGATCATCTTTACAGGCGGGCCTAATAGTGTTTATGGTGATGATACTCCTAAGATCGATCCTGGCGTATTTGAACTAGGCGTACCTGTACTTGGTATTTGCTATGGACATCAGCTGATGACTCAGACGCTGGGAGGCAGAGTTGAAAGCGCTGATGTGCGTGAGTACGGGAAAACGGCTGTAAAACTCAATAAAAATAATATTCTTTTTAAGGATATCGAAGAGCACAATATTTCCTGGATGAGCCACACTGATTATGTGTCAGAGGTCCCGGAGGGATTTGTAGTAACTGCTGATACAAGTGAATGCCCTGTAGCCGGAATGGCTAATGATTTGCGTAAATTATATGGAGTGCAGTTCCATCCTGAAGTGGAGCATACACCATTTGGACGTAAGATGATTTCTAATTTCCTGTTTGACGTCTGCGGAGTTAAAGGCGACTGGACTATGAGCAGTTTTGCACAGCGTAAAATTGCCGAGATTAAAGAGGCCGTTGGCGATAAAAAAGTTCTCTGTGCATTGTCCGGCGGTGTTGATTCTTCCGTTGCGGCAGTATTAGTACATAAAGCAGTGGGTAAGCAGCTGACCTGTGTTTTTGTAGATCACGGCCTGCTGCGTAAAGATGAAGGCGATCAGGTCGAAACGGTTTTTAAAGAACAATTTGATATGAATCTGATCCGCGTCAATGCAGCGGAGCGCTTTCTTGGCCGGTTGGCAGGTGTGTCTGATCCTGAAACGAAGCGTAAGATCATCGGTGAAGAATTTATTCGTGTTTTTGAAGAAGAATCTAATAAACTGGGCAAGGTAGATTTTCTGGTGCAGGGAACTATTTATCCTGATGTTGTCGAAAGCGGTACCAGTACTTCAGCGACAATCAAAAGCCACCATAATGTTGGCGGCTTGCCGGAGGATATGCGGTTGGCTTTGATTGAACCGCTGCGCGAACTGTTTAAAGACGAAGTTCGTGCTGTCGGAGAAGAATTGGGAATACCTTCTGCCTTAGTCTGGCGTCAGCCATTTCCTGGACCTGGTTTAGCTATCCGTGTGCTAGGGGAAGTTACTCAGGAGAAATTAGAAATAACTCGTGAAGCTGATGCTATCTTTCGAGAAGAAATTGCTAAAGCTGGTTTAGAGCGCAAAATATGGCAGTATTTTGCGTGTCTGCCCAATATCCGTTCTGTAGGCGTTATGGGGGATGGACGGACATATTCGCATACCGTTGCACTGCGTGCTGTAACCAGCAGTGATGGTATGACCTCTGATTGGGCGCATATTCCTTTCAGTGTTCTGGATATTATTTCCAGACGTATTGTCAATGAAGTGCAAGGCGTTAACCGCATTGTTTACGATATTACATCTAAACCGCCTGCAACGATTGAGTGGGAATAAAAAGATACTAAATAAAACCGCAGTCCATTTTTATGAACTGCGGTTTTTATTTGGTGTTTTAGAAATCCAAATATATATATTTGGATAGTAGATGTTTGTATGAATACACGGGAGAGCATTTGTAGTAACAGCAGTTATTTTTCTGTTGATAGATATCTGGGAAATTATAATGATTAAGCATTTTATGGGAAGATGCTTTGTTATAATAAAAATACATAGTTATTAACTGGATAAAAAATAATACTAAATAATCATTCGATAAAGAATAGAGCCTATTAAAGAAAGAAAAATGTAAAATTATACAAAAATATAAAAACGGACAATAGTGAATAAAAATTAATAATTTTAAAGATTAATATACTTCGGCAGCTTATTTTACAAGACAAATATTTTGTTCTGTAAAATAGGCTGCTTTTTTTATTTAAAATAAGATTTAAATGGTGAATTAAATTGGCTGTTTAAGGAAATGCGGCTTGTTAAGCGGGTAGTTAACGATAGTTGCATTATCTGTAAAAGATTGATTATTATTAAATAAATACCAGATGAAATAACTAAAAGTTAAAAAATAATAATAAGAGAAAATCATTATAATGTGAATAAAATGTAACTGAAATGCAAAAATATTCCTAAAAATATTGACAAATCAGTTTTTAACAATTAATATTACATTGCTAGAATATAATTTTATAAACTTAAAGAAGGTAGATGCTTTAAAAAGAAATAAATAAATTTTAGTAAAGTGATTTTTAATATATTTAAAGTCGTTGGGGAGCGATTTTAATATATAAAAATTATAAATTTTAAAACTCAATAAAGGAGAGGGTTGCAATGAAAAATAAGAAGACTTTGCATTTGGCTATAGCTTTAGCTATAAGTTCAATGCCTTTATTCGGTGTTGCAGAGGCAGCTAGAGGTTCGATGTATGGTGGAGAATCTGTCGGTGATGATGTTACGATTGAAGCTTCTGCTAATGCGTATCCGAGTTTAGTAGGACATGCTTTTGGTATTTATACGAATGTTACCAATTCAGCAACAGTTACTTCGGCGGGAAATCGTTTGACAATTACTACTACAGGTGAAGCTGGTGACGGAATCCGTTCAAATCCGAGCGGTAATTCTGACTGGCAGAATGCTACTGGTACGATTAATATTGGTAACGATTTGACAATAACTGTCAGCGGTAACAGTGCCGATGGTTTGAACATCAACGGTTCTACAGTCCTCAACATTGGGGATAATGCTACGATCAATACTTTGTATAATGGGGAATTGAAGTATTCCAATGGTGATACTTCTGACGGAGCCCATGCTGTGCGTGCAAATTTCCATGCTACAATAAATATTGGTGATGGGTTAACGGCCGGAACACTGGGTGAAAGTTCGCATGCGGTTTATGCGGCACAGGGCAGGTCTACAACTAATCCGACAGGCGGGTCTAAAATCAATATTGGTAAAGGCGCGGTTTTGTCTACGGCAGGTGATGGTTCTCATACCGTAATGATGGCTTCCAATAATGGCAAGATCGTTATTGAAGAAGGCGCGGAGATGACTACGCTGGGTGATGGTTCTCATGGTGTTGCTGCTTATGCTGATACTTCGGCAAAAGGAAGTGTCGCAAACGGTGCTGTTGAAATTGGCGCCGGTTCTACTATTGCTACAGCTGGTGATGGCTCCCATGGTGTATTTGCAAACATGACAGGTTCGGTTTTATCTTTAGATGATAATGTTGGTATTACAACTGAAGGCGATGCTTCACATGGCTTGCTGGCACAAAGAGGTGTTGTTGAAGCAGGCGACGGTTTGAATATTTCTGTTGAAGGCAGCGGATCTCATGGTGCATATGTAAATGCTGCAACCGGCAGCATAGAATTTTTAGGCGGCGCTACTATAGATAATAATGACAATGATGGCTACGCTATTTATGCCGATAAGGGAACTATAACAGGTACGGCTGGTAATTCTACTTTTAATATTACCGGCAATATGTATGCTGATAACAGCGGTTCCATTGATTTGGACATGGATAATAATTCTGTGTTTACTGGCAGTACCGCACTTGCAAACAGCGGAACGATTAATTTGAATTTGAAAAATAACAGTTACTGGCATGTTACCAGCAGTTCTGAAGTGAGCAGTTTACATGTCAGCGGCGGCAGTATGGTTAATCTCAGTCATGAAGCTGGTATGAATACCGTTGTGACTGTTGATGATCTGAGCGGCAGCGGCGGTGTGTTCAAATTCAATACTGAACTGGACAGTGAAGCCAATGGCGATAAACTGGTAATCAATTCTTCGGAAACCGGTAGCACACATTATGTGCATGTTAATGACCTGAGTTTGATCAATGGCGAGGTTTCAGGTGAAAAGAAACTGCATTTGATCACAGATAACAGCAGTAATGCTTCTTTCGTTGGAGAATATATGGATACCGGTGGATTATGGGATGTACTGCCGACTGTTGAGCGCGGGGATACTTTAGGTGAAAGTGCGAATGAGTGGTATCTGACAAAAATTGAAAAGAAGGAAAATGGCAATACTGAAACCATAAACGATGGTTTTGCCAGTGATTACAGCTTGTGGAGAGCTACTAATGACACTTTACGTAAACGTTTAGGCGATATTCGCAGTGGTGAACATGGAACAGACGGTGTTTGGGCTCGTATGTATCATGGTAAATTGAAAGGTCAGAGCTACACCGATAAATACCATACCTATCAGTTGGGTTATGATAAGACCAGATATGACGAGAAAAATGGTCAGCGTACTAATGGTATCGTATTGGAACGCAGCGAAGGTAAATTAAGCTATACGGCAGGCAAGGGTGAAACAGGCCTGACTGCTCTCGGTTTATATACGACATGGTTTGGCAATAAAGGCCATTATACAGATATAGTGCTGCGTGCTGGACACTTGGATCACAAGATGAATACTTATGGCGAATATGCTGAACGCAGTGATTATGATAATGCTGCTTACAGTATCAGCTTTGAGTATGGCAGGCAGAAGAATTACGAAAAAGGCTGGTTCTTTACACCGCAGGCACAAATTACTTTAGGCAGAATGAACAGTGTTGATTTTACGACCGAACGAGGAACCAAGATCGATGTAGATGGTTTAACCAGTGCTATTGGCCGTATCGGTTTTGAAGTTGGACGGAAGATTAGCCAGGAAAGCAGCTATTATTTTAAACTGGGAGCGTTCCATGAATTTGACGGTGACCGTGATGTATCGATGGTTGCTGCTAACGGCGAAAATCTGCGTAAACGCTATGACAATGGCGATACCTGGTATGAATTCGGTATGGGCGCACAGGTTCAGTTAAGTCGTAATACCCATTTCTATGGTGATATTGAACGCAGCTTTGGCGGCGACACGAAAAAGGAATGGCAGGTAAATACAGGTATTAGATGGGAATTCTAAAACTGTTTAAATGATGCAGAATATTGCATAGGGGATTTGGTGGAGGAAAGACGACCAAAGGAGAACTCGGATCATGGATAAAATTCAAGGAAAAATTAAATTTATAGCACCGTCTTTACAGGATGAACATTATAGCACAGCATATATTTTAGGTAATATTACCTGGCTGATGATGCATTCTAAACAACATGAGACGATGCCGCTGCATATGATGGCTTCGCAAATCTTTCCGGCGATCGCCAATAAGCAGTATGTACTGGGAATGTCAGAAAAAGGCAGCCCGTTGTTTTATATGGCCTGGGCCAATTTTGATGATGCTGCTGAAGCGAAGTATTTAACAAACTATAACCTGGCGTTAACACCTCATAACTGGAACGGCGGCGATCGTCCCTGGATACTGTTTTTTGCTGCACCGTTCGGTGGAGCTTATGAAGGTGAACGCTGGATAAAAGAAAATCTTTTTAAGGATTCGCCTGAAGTGCGGTTTCTTTATCATGAGGGTAAAAAACGTGGTAAACGTATTTTATGTAAACGCGGCAAAAATGTCTCTGCGATGGCAAGCTTGAAGTGGCATAATGAAAATATGCCGTTAGTAGCGGCGTCGATGCAGCTTGAAAAAGATGTGGCGTCACTGCTTGGTTAATCAAAAATAAAAATCCTCAACCAATTTTGGTTGAGGATTTTTTGTTTTTAAATTATTTTTGTAGTCCAATCTTCGATGTTCCAAACTGAAGTTACCCAATTTTCATAAAATTCAGGTTCATGCGAAACCAGAAGGATACTTCCTTTAAACGAGATCAGCGCGCGTTTAAGTTCTTCCTTTGCGTCAACGTCCAGATGGTTTGTTGGTTCGTCTAAAACAAGCCAATTGATATCACGAAGCATCAGCTTGCATAAACGGACCTTAGCTGCTTCGCCGCCGCTCAAAACAAAAACTTTGCTGGTAATGTGTTCGTTAGTTAAACCACAGCCCGCTAAAGCGGCTCGGACTTCATAATTGGTAAGACCGGGATATTCGTTCCATACGTCTTCTAAAGCTGTATTTTCGTTTTTAGTGCGTTCTTCCTGCTCAAAATAACCAGGTTCTAAAAATTCACCCAGTTCTACAGAGCCTGACACTGGCGGTATCAGTCCTAAAATAGTTTTTAAAAGGGTCGTTTTGCCTAGTCCGTTTACACCGCGGAGAGCTATTTTCTGACCGCGTTCAAGATTGAAGCTTACAGGACGAGTAAGCGGTGTATCATAGCCTAAAACTAAGTTTTTAGCTTCAACTATGAAACGGCTTGGAGTCCTTGCTTCTGTAAATTTAAAGGTTGGTTTAAGTTTTTCACGTGGTTTTTCAATGATTTCCATTTTATCAAGCTTGCGCTGCCGGCTTTTAGCCATATTAGTAGTAGCGACGCGTGCTTTATTGCGGGCGACAAAATCTTCCAGTTTGGCAATTTCCTGCTGCTGACGTTCATAAGCGCTTTCACGCTGGGCTTTATAAATAGCGTACATTTCCTGGAATTTGTCATAGTTGCCGGTATAGCGGGTCAGTTCACAGTTTTCCAAATGGTAGATAACGTTGACTACCTGATTGAGGAAGGCTATGTCGTGAGAAATAAGAATGAAGGCATGCTCATAGTTTTGTAAAAACCTTGTCAGCCATTCGATATGCTCAACGTCTAAATAGTTGGTAGGTTCATCTAATAACAAAATGGAAGAGTTCTGCAAAAGCAGCTTGGTAAGCAAAACCTTACTGCGCTGACCGCCGGAAAGTTCGCTGACATCTCTGTCAAGCCCGATACTGCCTAAGCCGAGACCGTTAGCCACTTCTTCGATTTTAGTATCTAATGAATAGAAACCACTGTGTTCGAGTTCTGTCTGTATCTCGCCTACAGTATTCATCATTTTATCTATTTCTTCAGGTGCAGCTTCAGCCATCTTGTCGTAAAGTTCTAGCATCTGTTTTTCTGCTTCGTACATATCATTGAAAGCAGTGCGCAGGACCTCGCGGATAGTTTTACCAGCCTCTAGTGTACTTTGCTGGTCTAAGTAACCAACAGTAACGCGTCCGGGCCATTCTACCTTGCCTTCATCCGGCAGTAAATGGCCGGTAACGATATTAAGGAAGGTCGATTTACCTTCGCCGTTGGCACCGACGAGACCGACATGCTCGCCGCGCAGTAATTTAAAAGAAACATTTTCCAAGATCTGGCGGCCGCCAAAAGTATGGGAAACATTAGTAACATTCAAATAGCTCATACTAAACCTCTTTCATGAAAATATATGTTACAATTTTAACGTAACTAATAGTAGTTTGTCAAAGCAGAAAACAGGATTTTACATGGAAATGTAGAATAAAGAAATACTGAATTTAATAAGGAGGCTTTTATAATGATCTGCGGAAATAAGCAAGATATAGAAAAAATACTGCCATATGTATCAGAGGGTTTACAGAAAGCTTTACAATATATAAAAGAAACAAACTTTGCCGAAGTAAAGAACGGTGAATATGAAATAGATGGCAGGGATGTATTTGTAAGAATTAATACCTATGCGACAGAAGATAAAATAAATAAAAAGCCCGAAGCTCATAATCAGTATATTGATGTCCAGTATTTAGGTGCAGGGGAGGAAATAATTTATTTTACACCTAGAAGAGCTGAACATATTGTTGTGGAAGATCATGCAGATGAAAGTGATCTGCTTTTTTACGAAGAAATAGAGGAGAAGGATCACGTAGTTTTGCAGACTGGTGATTTTGCTGTATTTTTTCCGTGGGAATTACATCGGCCTGGCTGCAGTACCAAGAATGGAATGCAAGAAGTGCAAAAAATAGTTGTTAAGATTAAACATAAAAATCAGTAAAAATTTCAAAAAAAGTGTTGACAAGATTACAAAATTGCCATATAATACCACTTGTGACGTTGAGAAACGTCAGTGACCTTCCCCGATAGCTCAATCGGTAGAGCACTCGGCTGTTAACCGAGTTGTTGTAGGTTCGAGTCCTACTCGGGGAGCCAACTGGCCGGTTGGTCAAGCGGTTAAGACACCGCCCTTTCACGGCGGTAACGGGGGTTCGATTCCCCCACCGGTCACCATTCGGGCGCTTAGCTCAGCTGGGAGAGCGTCTGCCTTACAAGCAGAATGTCGGCGGTTCGATCCCGTCAGCGCCCACCAGAAATCAGGCATATCCAAGAAACTTGGATATGCTTTTTTTATTTGATTTTTAGGAATAATTGCTTTCATAATGTTTTACAAAAGTAACAAACCAGCAGGGAAGCCCTTAAAGAGGTTTTTTTGATAATTTGCATTTCTCCTGGCTTTGTAGTAAAGTCAAATTAGCAATAAAAGAGTATTTATAGTAAGGAGGCATAATTATGAAAAAAACTTTTCTTTCCAGTATTCATGAACGCCGCAGCGTTTACAGTATTACCAACACTTCTCCGATTCCCAAAAATAAAATTGTAGCACTGATAGAAATGCTGTTGGAGGATGTTCCTTCGGCCTTTAATTGTCAGAGCGCCCGTGTTGTAGTATTGTTTGAGCAGGCTCATAAAATTTTTTGGGATATTGTTATGAGAACTTTGCGTGAACGTGTACCGGCTGAAAAATTTGCGCCTACTGAAGCTAAAATCAATAGTTTTGCAGCAGGGTATGGTACTATTTTGTATTTTGATGATGAAGGCATTACAGAAACTTTTGCCAGTAATTTCCCTACTTATGCGGCAAATTTTAAAACTTGGGCAGATCAGGCTAACGGCATGCTGCAGTTTGCTATCTGGACAGCTTTAGAAGAGGAGGGGTTAGGTGCCAATCTGCAGCATTATAACCCAATTATTGATGCGGAAGTAAAAGAAGTATTCAATATCCCAGATCAGTATCGTTTGATTGCGCAAATGCCGTTTGGCGCTAAAACAGCTGAGCCTGATGAAAAAGAAGTTATATCCGGTTCGGATAGAATGCGTATCTTAGAATAAAAGATGAAAATCCCCCGATTAAACGGGGGATTTTTTTTGAAAAGACATTCTTTTGACATTTAATAATGTTATACTAATAATATAACTATTCTTGGAGGTGCAACAGATGAAGATGTCGCGAAAATTTATAACTGCTGGTGTGGCAGGAGTCATGGCTTTGGGGATAGCTGTTTCAGCATGGGCTGCAGAACCTCAGATTACTGATCAAAAAATACGTTCTGGCGGAGTAACAGTTAATATCCCTGTTGTGAAAGGCGCCGTAGGCGGTGCAGAAGTTGATGACAAAGTGAATATGGCAATTGATTTTAATATTGTGAAAAAGTTGTATGCTTATTTGCCCGGAGGAAGTAATGGACTGAGTTTACAGGAAAATTACTATCCTGAGTTTGACGGTTACGGTGGTGCGAAGGCGAGCCGTGAGTTTGTGACTGATATAGCAGGCTTTATCAATCGTCAACTGCAAAATCAGGCGCAGGCAGCTCATAAAGCCGGTTCTCATGTCAAACAGTATACGTTTGACGGCAGATATCAAGTGCGTTTTAACAGTGAAGAGTTACTTTCTTTAGAACAAACTTATATGGATTATTTGGGTGGTGCCCATCCGAATACATATTTGGATACGATCAACGTAAATTTAAAAAACGGTAAATTACTGAGTTTAGGCGATATGTTTAAAGCTGGCAGCAATTATCTGCCGCGTTTGAATGCCATTGATGCAAAACAGGTGGCAGACGAACAGCAGTTAAAGGGATTTTTTGATAAAAAAGTAGAAGTGAACGGAACAGAAAATTTTTATATTACGGATAATGCTGATCTTGTTATAGTATATCCGCCTTATGCTGTTGCTCCGTATGCTGCCGGAACGATCGAGTTTATCATTCCTGTTAGCCAGGTTGCAGATATTTTTAATTTTAAATTAGAATAAAAGACTGATATTTTAGCCCTGCTGAAGCAGGGCTTTTTTTATTGTCTGATCAAGCGAAATACTTTTATGACATAAATGACAGGGATTTTTCAAATAATGTTAACGCGATTATGTATTATAGTGCACATATTTGAACTATTATTGAAAACATAAAAATGAATAGCTGGATATAATAAAATTGATGTAATTAATATTACAGAAGAATAAAAGTGTGGTTGGTGAAATTATGTTTAGCAAGAAATTCAAAAAAATAGGATTGAAAATAGCCTATTACAGAAAAAGAAAGGCATTGAAACAGATGGAAGTAGCGGAAAAGGCTGGTATCTCCTGTTCATATCTTTCTAAAATTGAAACAGGGAAAGTGCGTTACAGTCTGGCTGTTTTGATACAGATCGCAAAAGTACTCGATATTGATCCAGGGGAACTGTTGACAGATGGGAGCAGTTATTAAGTTAAGAAAAAGTAAAGAGGTGTAAGAAAGTGGAAGAACCTGATTATAAAACGATAGGTATTAATATAAAAATTAAAAGGATACGTCAAGGTATCAGTCAGGCTAAATTGGCTAAGCTTTTAGGAGTATCCGCAGCTCATTTGTGTAATATAGAAAATGGTAAAGTTAAAATAAGCCTGAAAATGTTGTATAAGCTTACCGGTTTTTTTAAGTGTAGTTTAGATGATTTGCTAACCGTTTAAGATACTTAAAAACAGTGGTAAAAGTTAAATGCTCAGTAAAAGCAGTAGAATAAAAACTTTTGACTTATTGTCTATATAATATGTATATATTACTGAACCTCCATAAAAAATGGAGGTTTTTCTTTTTTATGTAAATAAAGATATAATATTTCAAAAGATAGTATTGAATGTAAAAATAAAATAAATAATAAAAAGAAATAAAAATAATATAAAAAGTAATTTTGAAACTTAAACTTAAGACAAAAACATATCCATTATGATAATATATAACCAATGCAACAAGAATACTTTTGTTAGAAATAAATTTAAATATAATGAATTGTATAGTGTATGTAAAATATCAAAAAAATTATTGCAGATTATTCTGATAATTATAAATGCAATATTGAAGACATAATATGAAGTAATTTTTTGAATAGCATTTAAATAATGTAAAATGTTTATTGATATAAATTAATGGAAGTTGAAAAAATTAACACATAAAATAAAAAAGATATAATTTATTTATTTCTGTGCACTAAAGAACACATATGTTAACTATTTCTGAACACCTAAATATTAATAAAATGTGATAATAATATTAATAAAGTATAAAGAATAGCAAAGAAGGGATAAATAATTAACATCTTGGATTAGTATGGAAATGGAGATTTAAATGTTTTCGACAAAATTTAAACAATTAGGATTAAAAATTCAATATTACAGACAAATGAAAAATATAAGTCAGGTAGAATTAGCTGATGAGGCAGGAATCTCACGCTCGTATCTGTCGAAAATAGAAACAGGGAAAGCGCAGTGCAGCGTACCAGTTTTGCTGCAGATTGCGCAAGTCCTGAATATTGATGCAGGTATCTTGCTGACAGATAAGGACATTTAAGTAAGATCAGAATAATTTTCTGGTATGTTTATCTGCATACCGGTTTAATTTTGAAAAGCTAGCAAACAAATGGTTTTATCCTGATGTTTAGCTTTTATAAAAATATAGTTCTAAAATTTTCTGGGATTATATTTTATACAGTTCAGGGAGGAGATGGCAGTTATGAGCGTAGAACCCAATTTTGTAAAAATCGGACAAAACATCAAGATCATGCGTATCCGTAAAGGTGTTACCCAATCAGAGCTTGCGAAAAAACTTGGTATTTCTCAAACACATATGAGTAATCTGGAACATGGGCGTGTGAGTGTTAATTTGAAAGTTTTGTTAAGACTTTCACATTATTTCAGCTGTGGCGTTGATGCACTTTTAGGCTTAACTTTGAATACTGAGGTTAAACCTCAAGAGGTAGAAGACAAATATACCGCAGAAGAATTATTGGATATTCTGAAAGTACTGAAAAAACAGGTTATTTAAAATTTAGATTGAAGTGAAGCTTTTAAGATGTAACTCAGATGCTTTGTATATTGGTTTCCACTGATTGGAAAAGTGAGTTTTGATTTACATTTTTCAAATAACTCCTAAAGAACAAAAAAGCGCACTTTTAGTGCGCTTTTTTGTTCTTTATTTTTAATACTAATTGCATACTGTATACACAAATGCGGGTGAAATAAGAAGAATACTTGTATACAATTGTCTGAATACTTGAAAAAAGTTTCGATTGTGTTACAATAGAAAACGTTGTTGGATATTATTAGTTAATATTTTCGTGGAATACCAACGAAATAAAATTAATTTATTTGAGGGGTTGAGCTAGGATAATGATGGATATTTTAAACACTATCAATAGTTTTGTGTGGGGACCGCCGTTAATGGTTTTGCTTATTGGCACAGGTATTTTACTGACTGTAAGATTAGGTTTATTACAGGTCATAAAGCTGCCAACCGCATTGAAATTGATTTTTACTGCAAGAAATACAGGCAACGGCGATATCAATAGCTTTAAAGCCTTGTGTACGGCGTTGGCAGCTACTGTTGGCACAGGTAATATCGTAGGTGTTGCTACAGCAATCAAGGCAGGTGGTCCCGGAGCGTTGTTCTGGATGTGGATGGCGGCTTTTTTCGGTATGGCAACTAAATATGCCGAAGGTGTTTTAGCAGTGAAATACAGAACGGTTGATGCCAACGGCAATATTTCCGGCGGACCGATGCATTATATTGAACAGGGACTTGGTAAAAAATATAAACCTCTGGCAGTTATGTTTTCGGTATTCGGAGTGATGGTTGCCTGTTTAGGCAGCGGTACTTTTACACAGGTCAATGCTATCGTTGAGATCACTAATCTTTCCATAGGGATCCCGGTCATGTATACGGCAGCTATTCTGACTGTTTTGGTGGCAATCGTAACCATCGGCGGCTTGAAATCTATCGCGATGGTAGCAGGAAAAATAGTGCCATTTATGGCTTTAGTTTATATGCTTACTACAGCGGCAGTACTGATCGTATTTGCAGATCAGGTACCTGCAGCATTTGCTCTTATCATTGAAAGTGCTTTTAATCCTACGGCGGCAGCTGGTGGATTTTTGGGTGCTACTGTTATGCTGGCGATGCGCAGTGGTATTGCGCGCGGTATTTTTTCTAACGAAGCCGGTTTAGGCAGTGCTCCGATCGTAGCAGCGGCGGCGAAAACAAAATGGCCTGCTGAGCAGGGGCTGGTATCAATGACGGGAACTTTTATCGATACGATCATTATTTGCACAATGACAGGTTTGGTTCTGGTGGTTTCCGGAGTTTGGACAGGCGATTTGAATGGTGCGGCTATGACTCAATCTGCTTTTGCAATGGCTTTTCCTGCAATGGCAAAATATTTATTGATGATAGGTTTAGTGTTATTTGCTTTTACTACTATTTTGGGTTGGAATTATTACGGTGAACGCTGCATTGAATACCTTTTTGGCACGAAAAGTATCATGCCTTATCGTTTAGTCTTCATTGGTCTTGTGGCGTCCGGTGCTTTTTTAAAGCTGGAAACGATTTGGGTTTTGGCTGATATCGTTAACGGTTTAATGGCGATTCCTAATCTGATTGCTTTGCTGGGATTGAGTGGAGTAGTTGTGGCAGAAACAAAAGCTTATTTTACATATTGGGAAAAAGTGCGTTCCCGGAAAAAAAGAATTGATATTATTGGTGAACCTGAATATAGTGAATAAAAAATATCCCGCAGCTTAAACTGTGGGATATTTTTTGACTTCTGGCAGAAGTCATTTTTTTGTGGTAATATGAAAGCAGAGAAAGACAAGGTAAAGGAGCTGGAGGTATGGAAAAGGCAGAGGTAATTAAAGCGTTTCATTTGATGTGGGATAATTATCCGGAGTCGGCAATGCTTATTGATAAAAAGCGTAATATTATTGCTGCCAATAAAGTCGCACCCAGTACAGGACGCATAGAGGGCAACAAGTGTGCTTTAGTTGAGCCGTTAGAACAGCACAAGGGCTGCAGGGCAGAAGAAGCGTGGAAGAATGGTGAAGCCAGTTATCGTAAAAAAGTCGGTAAATTAGGTGACGTAGTTTCTTTTTGGATCCCTGTCGATGGTTATCCTGATTATTTGGTGCATTTTTCTGTCGGTTCGATTCAAAAATATGAATATAACGTTTGAAAATAAACCCTGCTGTAATTTGCAGCAGGGTTTTATATGACCAGAATAAACGAAGTATTATATTTCGTTCTTTATGATTTATGCAAAATAAAAAAGACGCAGAACAAGTCTGCGTCTGTCTTTTCCATTGGTACGCCCGAGTGGAATCGAACCACCGCACACGGCTCCGGAGGGCTTATTGCAAACTTGAAAACCATTGGTATAACTTGCTTTATTGATTTATGGTCGCAGTTTTGGTCGCACTCTTTGATTTTTTCTTCTGAAAAATGTCTATTATATGTCTGTTAAATCCTGGCATTGCATGTCCGTACATTTTAAGTGTTGTGTTTGCGTCAGCGTGTCCAAGACACCTTGATACTTCTAAGATAGGTATATCTTTAGTGAGTGCTGCTGTAGCAAATGTATGCCTGAATGTATGGATATTTTTATTTACTCCGGCCAATTCACATATCTTTAACCAAGCACGTCGAATATTTCCATAGTTAAGAGCTTTACCGCTTTCAGTACAAAATACGAAGCCGTTTATATAAGTGATTTTACCGCTTGTCTGCATAGCTTTTAGTCTTTCTATACAGGCATCATAGACGATCGGGATGTAACGTATACCGGCTTTTGTTTTAGGTTCATGGAATACTTGACCAGTACCGCTGTCTTTTGCACGTTGTATGCAAATTTCTCTTTTATCAAAATCAATATCTTCCCATTTTATCGCAAGAAGTTCACCTATCCTGCAGCCAAGTACTAGGAGCAAATAAAATAATGTGTAGTATTTTTTATAGTATTTATTGGTACGTAGTACACGGAAGATGCGAAGAAGTTCACTAAAAGAAAATACTGACATTTCTTTATATTTTATTTTCACCGGTTCAACAGCTTGCATTGGATTATATTGCACCATCCTCAGAGCCACAGCTTTCTTGTAAGCGGCGAAAAGCAACTTATGTATCTTACTTATTGAAGAGGTACTTAAAACACCGTCATAGCTATTATACAGCTTTTGTATTTCTTTGCCGCTGAGCTGGTCAATGGGTATATGTGCAATAGGAGCAAGCTTATTAGCACTTTGTTTTTGCCTTGCAAAACTGCTGCTGCGTAGGTGTGGTTTTTGATATGTTTCTAAAAATTCTATTACCCATTCACCAATGGTAATAGAAGATGCTGTGAGATTACCTTTATCACGTTCTGCCCGTATTTCTTTCTTAAATTCTTTGGCTTCTTTTTCGGTGGCAAAGCGTTTACGGTGACGTTTGCCATCGTTGTCACAATAGTCGTAACAATATTTTTTTCGTGCTTTGTCGTACCATATTGTTCCGTCGCCGTACATCGTTTGGACACTTCCTTTACAACCAATTTAACTTTTTAGCTTGAGCAATAGCGGTTTCAATGGTTACGGCTATTGATTGTGCTGACTGTAATGGAATATTAAAACATTCAGTTTTATTTTTTGAGATAACAATGAATTTTTCATCATCTAATCTGCAGAGAGATATAGAAGTGTTAGGTAATTCAGGGGTATTTATGTTTCCCATAGATAGTTCTTCTGTCCATTTTTTACTGGTGGAATGATTGCGTGAAGTTACTTTTTTATGAGTTTTCTTTTTAGAGGTTCTTTTTGTAGCCGTTCTGTAAGAACGTGGAAAGGCATACATGCCAGTATTTGCCGCATCAAGATAAGCAATATTTGATTCTCCATAAGACTTAGAAAATACAGTTCTCGTAGTTTTAAGATTTTCTCCTAAAGCATTTTTACGGCCGATATATTCCATGGCGGAACGCATTATGTCTTTATTATATATAATATCATTTGGAAAGTTTTCGGCTATTGTCCAAACTGCTTTTAAATAATAATCTTTGTCATCTGGCGTTTGTTCTCTGCGTTCTAATTCAGCTGTAATTGATTTAGACCATAAATCATAATTTGTAGCGTTCATTGCTGAAACAAATCCTAAGTCTATAACAATGTTCATATAGCTTACATTAAATTTCATCATTTCCAACCTTCTTTCAGAAATAGTTTTATAAAATTTTCTTCAATGTCCATTGAGTAGCTGCAGAGTGTGACGCTGAAAAAATCTGCTTCGCTTTCATGGCGTTGTGAACAATAGTAAGTGCGCCTATCCATGCAGAAGTAACTATATTCAGGGTGTAAAATAACGTGACCGAGTTCATGGCCGATGACTGCTTTTCGCTGCCATTCACAAAGATTTTGATTTATGAATATGAATTTATGATTTAATATCTGCTGCCAAAAACCGTTGACATATGCCGGTGTGTCAACGGTTTTTATTTTTATGCCTAAATAGTCGGCTATGTCATATGGATCAGCTGATCCAACTTTATTTATGAGGTTACGGACACGTAACGGAATATTGTAGGACATATTATCAGCCCTTGTTTTTCCTGTTCAGGTCTTTAGCTTCCCAATAAGCAGCTTCAATGATACGAAACATTTTTTCTTTATCTTCTGGTGACATCAGCCGGCCGTTGAGGGTTATTTCTTCTTCGTCAAGTATTTTTTTGAGGTCTTTAGGCATTTTAGAAGTTGGGTCAAGGATTTCATTTCCGAGTAAATAATCTGTTGTAACGGAAAAATAATTTGCTGTCGCTGTAAGTAATTGAGAGGTAAATGTTTGTTGGCCTGTTTCTAATTTAGATATTGTTGTTTGATCTACATTGAGAATTTCGCCGAGTTCCTTTTGTGTTAATTTGTTTTTCTTTCGTAATTCTTTCAATCTATTTTCAAACATTTGTTTCTTTCACCTCCGTCTGTTAAGTAAATTATGATTTACACTCATAAAAATGTCAACTATCAAAACAAAAATATGCGAATTACGCTTGACAAATATGAATTAAAGTCATATAATGAATTAAAATCATGAAAAGGGGGTGAGAATATGCGTCAATGGCTTAAAAACTTGCGCGATGATAAAGGTGAAACACAAATGTTTGTGGCGAATGTTTTAGGTGTTAGACAAGAGGAATATTCTCGAATAGAAAATGGAATTCGGTATGAAGATTTACCGTTATCTATTGCTGGTAAAATATCGGATCATTTTGAAATACCGCTATCGACAATCAGAAACTACGAGGAAGAATTGGCATCAATTAACAAAGGAGCGTAACAAGGAGGTATAAGTAATGGAAAAAGAAAATGCCACACAATCAGTATGTGTGGCGAATTGTGAAATTTGTAGAATTGATGGTGCTGAATTAGCAACAGTCATAAGAGTTGAGTGTTTGACAGGCAAGGGTACGCAAGAAGATCCGTATACAGCAATATATAAATTCTATACTACGGACAATAAATATATAGGTAGTATTTAAGTTATTGGGGCTTAATGAAATTGAAAGGATATGAAAGGAGAGTAACAATGGAAAATAAAACACAAAAAGCCGTTAAAGACATTTTACTAGTGCTAGCAGAAAATGAATTTACGGCTTCTGAGGCTGACTATATTTTAGAATCAGCAAAATGGATGCTTCGATTACTTCCAGTTAAGAAAGAATTTATTTCAATCGTTGAAAATTCTGACGAACTTAAAACCCTTTCTTAAGTTCAGCCAAAATTTGTTTATACGCTAATTTGTACGTATTAGCGTACGCAATTGGTATATTTTGAACTTTGCCCATAGATACTTGTTGTTTTACATATTCTATTGCCAGAAGATGGGCGCGTAATTCTAAGTTATCCATATCAATCACCTCCTTCCTACAATCATTATAAGAAGGAGCAGGTTCTTTTACAACACAAAAAGAAAAACCCGCCTGCTCGTGGAAAAGTTAGCGAGTGTTTCTTGTAACCAGCCGAAGCTGACGAGAACATTATAACACGCTTCGACTGGTATATCAACTTTGAAAGAGGGATATACCATGAACAAGAAAGATGAAGCTTTGGCAAAGTTTGTCGAAGTGGTAAAAAATTTAAATTCTAAAGAGTTTGAAGAAAAGTATGTTAAGGATAGTAAAGGGCTTGATGAAATTGAAAGAAAGGAGGATCAGGAAGATGGAGCTTGTGACGTGTGACGAATATGCGAAAAGCAGAGGATTATCGCTGGATACCATTAGAAGGTATTGTCGTGAAGGAATTATCCCATACCTTCGGATTGGTAAGGTATATAGGTTAGATCCTCCGTTAGTTGACGAAGCTTTGACACAAGTTATGCGTGAGAATATGGAATATCGCTCTAATGGGATAAAGCGAAGTCGTAAGCAAAGGAAAAATTTTGATTTTGAAGCAGCGTTAAAGGCTTTATAGGAGATGAGAAAATGAAAAACATTTATGAAGATATTCACTTAGCATACTTAGCAGCGGTTGATTTAACAGCAGACTTACTTGATAGTATTGCAAGGTATCCGGCTATGTGGCTGTTGACTGTAGCAGCAACACTGGTAGCAGTACGAATGATCTACAATATTGGTTACGCTATGGGGCAGGTGGCAGGCTTATGATTAGAGATTTTACCGTAGCAACTACTGCAATATTTGTCGGAACATACATTGCTATTATGGCTGCTGTAGTGACAGTAGGGGTGTTGAGATGAGCGAAGATAGGAGAAAAAACATGAACGAAAATATCAAACAAGAAGCTAAAACATTAGAAGAAGCTGCAAGACCATTAGTAGAATACATCAGAAAACACCATACGCCCATGACTACGGCAATAGTCACAGGCGCAAGTGTTGAGATTCTTTATACGGAAATAGGGCTAGGAGCTAACGTATTCAATGAACAATGGGACGTGGTTTCAGAACCTGATGAAGAAAGTAACTTGCCCAGAGTTAAAATCTTCGAGGACAGCAATGGGATCCATATAAGTAATGAACCCAGCATTAGTTGTCCGTAAAGATGCTTTCGTTAATGTATTCAAATCGTTTTGGAATTGTCCAGCATTGCTTATTATTGATTACTTCAATGACTATCAAGCTATCATCTCCATCTAAATAAGGGCTGATGAGGGACATGACTTGTGCGGCTGTTTGATAATTAGACCTAATTAAATATGAGGATTTCCAGTAAGTACACCAACGTCCATCACTTGCTTTTTTTATAGATGAAATTACATTGTCATAATTTTTACCAGCCTTGTTTAAATCATATGTAATCAAATAGCGTTTTTTCATAATATCACCTCCGTATATGGTAATTGTACCACAATGAGGAGAGTATTCAAGATGAACAAAATTAAACAAATTCGTGAACAAAAAGGTTTGTCCAGATATCAAGTAGCTAAAGTCAGTGGTGTTTGGTATAAAAATCTAATTGATATTGAAAACGGTAAAGACGTGACATTATCCACGCTCAGGAAAATTGCAGCAGCAATGAACTGTGAAGTATCTGATTTAGTTTAGGAGGAGTGATTATGAGAAAGCAAAAGAAAAAGAGCTACCAACGGCGCAACGTTGATAGCTCAGGGTGGACATGTAAATTTTACGAAGTTTAGCGTCCACCTTCATTTTAGCATGAGCGAAGGTGGTTTGTAAATGGATAAGTTACAGCAGGAGTTTGAGAGTAGTGTAATCTTCAATGGTACTCAAACAAAAATTGATCGATTGAATGCTGCGGTAGAAATAATAAAAAAGACGTTTTCGGAACCAGTTAAATTTCCAGTCCGTTCATCTCCGTATCCGGTCGTTATATGTGCGCATTGTGGATGTAGAGTGCCAATAGAGGATACACGCTGTAGATGTGGCGGTCAAACATTTAGAGAGTTTTAGGAGGACGTAGAAATGAATGAGAAAGAAAAGTTAGCGGCATTTCGTGCGCTTCAGCAAGCATACGGTGAACCTAAAGTAACCGCAAAGCAGGCGGTAAAACTGCTTAGACGTGCAGATCGGTGTAAAGGGAGGAATAAGTAATGTTTAAAAAGGCAGAACGAAAAAGAAGCTATGTAAAAATTGCTTTGTGTGGTGTATCTGGAAGCGGTAAGACATATTCCGCATTATTGATGGCACAAGGGTTAGGCGAAAAGATAGCTATGATCGATACGGAAAATGGTAGCGGTGAATTATATTCTGATCTTTATGATTATGACGTTGCGCAAATTGTCCCGCCTTTTACTACTACGAATTACATCAATGCCATAAAAGAAGCTGAAAATGCTGGTTATGATGTGTTGATCATTGATAGTTTGTCACATGTATGGAATGGAGCAGGTGGGCTATTAGAGCAACAAGAACAAATTGCCAGAACTAAATATAAGGGCAATTCTTGGGCTGCATGGAAAGATATTACGCCAATGCATGATAAATTAGTGCAGACAATTTTGCAAAGTAAAATGCATGTTATTGTGACCATGCGGTCCAAACAAGATTATATTCAAACCGAAGATAAGAAAATAAAAAAAGTCGGTATGGCGCCTGTACAACGTGAGGGGTTGGAGTACGAATTTACTATCATGTTTGATATTGATCGTGAAAAACATGAGGCTACGGCAAGCAAAGATCGTACACGTCTTTTTGATAATTCTGTAGGTGTAATAACCCCGGAAATAGGAGCTAAAATACGGCAGTGGATCGAGAAGGGGGTAGTAGCACATGAACCAGTTAAAGTGCCAGAGGAAGAAGCTGCAGTAAAAACTACTGAGTTTGTAAAATTTGATGGTACAAAATGTTATGTTCGTGGTAACGCAGGTTGGCAGAATGTAGAAGAAATGGGTATCGAAGGATTAAAATTTATTCTTTCAAAACCACAGTATGAGAATGCGCATTCCTGTGCAAAAGCGTGTCTTGATGCAATAGAAGCAGCAGAAGAGGCAATGGAATGAAAACCACGGTAAAAGATTTAGTTGTATTAAGGGGTACTGAAGGTATTGGCTTAATGGTATCGGTGCCCTTTAGAGAAGCAGAAGACGTTCAGAAGCTTCAAGAATCGATTAGACGAGGGAAAACCCTTGAGGTAGAAATAAAACCGCTCTCAAAGGCGCGAACGCTGTCAGCTAATAATTATTGCTGGCACTTATGCGATGAAATAGCTAAAAAGTTGTCGCAGGAAAAGGTTTACTACAGTAAAGAGGACGTGTATAGGGAAGCAATAAAAGATTGCGGGCCTTACAGAAACTATCATTTCATGGATAAAGAATCGCTGGAGTATATGATTAAAGGCTGGACTGCCGGCAGAGTTGGGCGAATTGTCATAGTAACTGGCGATTACGAAGCTGATTTTTATCTTGGCAGCAGGGAGTATAACCGTGAACAAATGTCACGGCTTATTGATTGCCTTCTGGCTATGGCAGAAGAGCAGGGCGTTAAGCTGAGACCTAGAGCTGACATCGAAGAAATGCTGAATAAATGGGGCAATAAAGATGATTCCAAAAGTAAAGCGGATACGGCTTAAAGGTGTCGCGCTTAAAAAACTTTGTGAAGCAGTATACGACCGTGATAGTGGGTTGTGTGTAAATTGTAGCCGCTTTGTGGAACCTGGCGTAAAACCTCACCACGAGCCGTTAAAGTCACAAGGTGGACAGGATAGGCTTGAAGATATGGCAATGCTTTGTAATGACTGTCATTACCTGCGCCACAATGCCGCCGAGGGCGTTGTAATTGGGCAAAAGGTAAAAGCGTATTTATCTACAAAATATGACCATCAGGAGTAAAGTGCTATGAATACTGGGTTTATTGCTTTACATCGAAAATTGTTAGATAGTCCGATTTGGCAGGTTACGACAGTTGAGCAAAAGGTAATTTTAATCGCTCTGCTTTTAATGGCAAATCACAGTGAAAAAAAGTGGTATTGGCAGGGAGAAGAATTTATTTGCCAACCGGGACAATTTATAACCAGCTTGCCTAATATCGTAAAAGCTTGCGGAAATGGACTAACAGTCCAAAATGTAAGGACTGCGTTAAAAAAGTTTGAAAATATGAATTTTTTAACAGACCAATCAACAAAGACTGGAAGGCTGATAACTATAGTAAACTGGCAGGTTTATCAAGGAAAAAGGGAAGTCGATAACAGACAACCTAACAGTCAGCTAACAGACGGTCAACAGACACCTAACAGACAACCTAACAGTCAGCTAACATCTAACAATAATGATAATAATATAACAATGATAAACAATGATAATAATAATAATAACGCGCACGCACGCGAGCAAACCCAAAATGGATTAGAGGTTAACAAAAAAGAAAAAGGCTTTGAATGTTTTTGGGAATTATATCCGTCGAAAAGGAAAAAGCCTGTTGCAAGAATAGCATGGATGAATATGCGTGTACACTCTGAAGAACAGTATGCATTGATTAATGCTGCTGTTGAGCGATACAAAAAAACTAATCAGTGGCAGGAGGAGAACGGAAGGTACATACCTGATCCTGATACTTTTTTGCAGGATGAACGTTGGACGGATGAAATCAAATTGTCTGAAGCAGTGCAAGCTGCTGACAGGGAAGCACAAGAGAAAGACGAATGGATTGCAAAAAATAAGGAGCGCTGGGCAGCGATACCTCCAGAGAAAAGAAAATACAGACTGGCTTGTTTTATGGGGCTGGACTGGGAGGAAGTGAGGGATATGCCGTATGTTGGAACTTAGAGAGATAACGGCAGCGTATGAAGTGTGGCAGGCGGCGGGATTAAAGCCAAACTGGGGAAGCGAAGATGCAAAAAAAACTATCGAAAGGCAAACCCTGGAGCGTTATAAATACACAGACATTGAGATGTGGGGCGATACTGTTGATTATATCGCTGATAATAATAAATATTGGCCAACATGGGCAGATATTAATAATACTTTATCAATCCTACGACAAAATAAAATTGGTGCAGAGAAGAAGGCTATTGAGCGTAATTCTAAAGCGGCAAATGAGTTTGTGAAGAAGCTATTTGCTGATCTTGCTGCCGGTAAAACATTTGGCGAACTACGGCAGCCAGTGAGCGATAAAGTTAGAGCTGCAGCAAAGAGGATTTTTCCTGATGCCGACGATAGCTTTATAAAGCGTAATTACAACGATATCAGCTTTATCGCAGACGTCGAACGAAAATGTGCTGAATGTATTAACACTGTTGATTGCCCATACAGCGGACATCAACCGTTTTTGAGAGTAGACGAAGAAAGCGGATTTACTTATGTGGTAGCTGATCGTGAACGGTGTTATAAATATCATCCGTTAGTGCCTGATGTAGTACCAAAACGGTCAGCATGTCGTCAAGGTGAATTAGCTAAAGTTTAAAGGAGCGGTAACTATGAAAATAAGTGCAGAAAAATTACAGGAGATTATAGAAAGTCACGGCAGATGGTTGCGAAACGAAGAAGGAGGGGAACGTGCAAACCTCCGCAGTGCAGACCTCAGCAGTGCAGACCTCAGCGGTGCAGACCTCCGCAGTGCAGACCTCAGCAGTGCAGACCTCTACTGTGCAGACCTCAGCAGTGCAGATCTCAGCGGTGCAGACCTCCGCAGTGCAAACCTCCGCAGTGCAGACCTCAGTGGTGCAGACCTCCGCGGTGCAGACCTCCGCAGTGCAGACCTCCGCAGTGCAGACCTCCGCAGTGCAGACCTCGACAAAACATATTATCAAGTTGTTAGAGTTGGTAGTCGCCGAGGAATAACTACTTATTGCGTAGATGACGACAATGTTCTATGCGGATGTTGGAATGGCTTCAAAGGTGGTACGCTAGACGAATTTAAAACTCGTGTAGAGAGTGTATACGGACGTGAAGGTAATAATCCTAACGAGCAATATTACGATGAGTATATGGCGGCAATCACATTCTTTGCGGCAATGAAGGAGATGAAATAATGAAAATTAAAGCAACAACACCATGTTATAAATTCAGGGACGTAACACCGGAAGAACAGATTGCAAAAATCAAAGAAGAATTGGCTGAGGTAGAAGCTGCTTACACAGAGTTTAAAAAAGTGCCGACAGAAGATAAGCTGGTAGCGTTGATGACGGAGATTATCGACGTTAAGGCTTGCTGCAACACGTTTGTTTACCAGCTGCGGAAGAATCATGCTTTGGCGTTTTTGGCTTATGCCAAAGCTAAGCGAGAAGTCATAAATAAAAATCTTGCAAGAGGGTACTACTCTACGCCTGAAGATTTTGACAAGCTGAACACTAATAAGTCAGAATCGTTTTGAGGTGAGATTATGAATTGCGACATATGCCATAAGAATACAACGGCGGGTAGTCACGTAAACAGAGGTCGATATTTTGAGGTGCATATTTGCCCGAGCTGCTTGATGTGGTCCGATGATACACGGGCCGTGAAGGCACGGGAGATAATTAAAAACTTCAAGAATTTGAGATTTTTGGAAGATATTAGTATAAGTCATGAAGGGACTGAAGCACAATGACTAAGCGTGAAACAGTATACACATTATTATTTATCTTTGCTGCAGGTTTCCTATGGCAGCTCGGTTGTGCTTTAGCTGAGGTTTTTGTAGAGTGGCAGATCTGGCGATAAGTTAAAACGGCCGCGCATACTAACTATATACAAGCATAAAGGGACGTATACCCCTGCGGAGGTGATTAGCCCGTAGGGGGCGGCCTTTTAAATATAATATGGCCGAT
>ERZ1673736.1984-NODE-1984-length-24426-cov-43.627836_pt1 | contig 24426 bp, 16 predicted proteins | sample MGYA00580212_ERZ1673736 | MGnify/ENA primary metagenome ERZ1673736 (study PRJEB41218, sample SAMN15661752) | gut metagenome | host: Homo sapiens | place: Canada: London | collected 2015-08-20/2019-03-30 | study: EMG produced TPA metagenomics assembly of...
TTACAATGTGAGAATTTACTATCGTAACGAACAGTGGGGCGCATTGGAAGTATGTAGCGAGGAAACTATTCCTATGCACATGGCTGCTACTTGTCTGCACTATGGTCAGGAAGCGTTTGAAGGCTTGAAAGCGTTCCGTGGCAAAGACGGTAAGGTGCGTATTTTCCGTTTGGAAGAAAATGCGGCGCGTTTGCAGTCTACCTGTCGTGGTATCTTGATGCCTGAGTTGCCGACAGAACGTTTTAAAGAAGCTATTCTTAAAGTCGTGAAGCTGAATGAACGCTTTATTCCGCCTTATGAATCGGGAGCTTCCCTGTATATCCGTCCGTTACTGATTGGTACGGGAGCGCAGGTTGGAGTGCATCCGGCAAATGAATATCTGTTTGTTGTATTCGTAACGCCGGTAGGGCCTTATTTCAAGGGCGGGTTCTCAACTAATCCGTACGTTATTATCCGTGAGTTCGACCGTGCTGCGCCTCTGGGCACAGGTATCTATAAGGTAGGCGGTAATTACGCGGCCAGCTTGCGTGCCAATAAGAAAGCGCACGATTTAGGCTATGCTTGCGAGTTCTATCTGGACGCCAAAGAAAAGAAATACATCGACGAATGCGGTGCGGCCAATTTCTTTGGTATCAAAGACAATACATATATCACTCCGAAGTCCACTTCTATCCTTCCGTCCATCACCAACAAGAGCTTGATGCAGTTGGCTGAGGATATGGGTATGAAAGTAGAACGTCGTCCGGTTCCGGAAGAAGAACTGCTGACTTTCGAGGAAGCGGGCGCTTGCGGTACGGCTGCGGTTATCAGTCCGATTGAACGCATTGACGATGTAGAAAACGGTAAGTCGTACGTGATTGCCAAAGATGGAAAACCGGGACCTGTGTGTACGAAGTTGTACAATAAGTTGCGTGCTATTCAATACGGTGACGAGCCCGATACGCATGGTTGGGTAACTATCGTAGAATAACGCATGAGTATAAAGATTACAACCCTTGTCGAGAATTCGGTTTACGGCAAAGGATTACAGGGAGAGCATGGGCTTTCCCTGCTTGTTGATACGGGTGGGCATCGTCTGTTGTTTGATACCGGGGCATCCGACCTTTTTATACGTAATGCCCGGATGCTCGGGATTGATTTGAAGGATGTGGATTTCTTGGTACTGTCGCATGGACATCGTGACCATACAGGCGGTCTGCATCACTTTCTTCAGGTGAATCAAAAGGCTGAAGTAGTCTGCAAGAAAGAGCTTTTTATTCCGAAGTTCAAGGAAGAGCGTGAAAACGGCGTGATGCATCCTGACGCTTTGGATAGCACCCGTTTCCGTTTTGTGGATGAAGTCACCGAATTGTGTCCCGGCGTATTCGTTTTTCCCCGGTTGGCTATTGCGGATGAAGAAGATACGCATTTTGAACACTTCTTCACTTTGGCGGGAGGGAACAAACAGGCTGATACTTTTACGGATGAATTGGCATTGGTACTGAAACAAGGTGATGAAGTGTCTGTTTTGAGTGCCTGCTCGCATCGGGGAATTACGAATATCATCCGCGTAGTGCAGGAACATTTTCCGCAGACCTCGTTGAAACTGGTATTGGGTGGTTTTCATATCCGCAATACTGCAAAAGAGAAATTTGATGTGATAGCCCGTTTCTTTGAAAACCATTTGCCTCAAAGGCTGGGAGTTTGTCATTGTACGGGCATTGATAAATACGCATTGTTTCATCAATGCTTTGGCGACCGGGCTTTTTATAACTATACCGGTCGGGTAGAAATACTTTAATACATACGAATGGGAAAGAATAAGTTAGAGAAGTTTGCCGATATGGCGAGTTATCCGCATGTTTTTGAATATCCGTACTCGGCAGTGGACAACGTTCCGTTTGACATGAAAGGAAACTGGCACCGACAGTTTTTCAAAAACGACAATCCGATTGTACTGGAACTGGGTTGCGGTCGTGGAGAATACACAGTAGGACTGGGACGTATGTTCCCCGACAAAAATTTCATCGGCGTGGATATAAAAGGGGCGCGTATGTGGACGGGAGCTACCGAATCTTTGGAATCGGGTATGAAGAACGTCGCCTTCCTGCGTACCAACATTGAAATCATAGACCGCTTCTTCGCACCGGGTGAAGTGAGCGAGATATGGCTTACATTCTCAGACCCGCAGATGAAAAAAGCGACCAAGCGCCTTACATCCACTTATTTTATGGAACGCTACCGTAAGTTTCTGAAAGACGGCGGCACTATCCATGTCAAGACCGACAGCAACTTCATGTTCACCTATACCAAATATATGATAGAGAAGAACGGACTTCCTGTTGAGTTTGTCACCGACGACCTCTATCATTCCGGTTTGGTGGATGATATTCTCGGCATTCGCACCTATTATGAACAACAGTGGCTCGACCGCGGTTTAACCATAAAATACGTCAAGTTCAGGCTTCCCCGATGTGGCGGACTGCAAGAACCCGATGTCGAAATAGAGTTGGACGAGTACCGCAGCTACAATCGCAGCAAACGCAGCGGTCTCCAAACCGGTAAATAAACAGTGGCTATCAAATAGTAAACAGTAAATAGTAAAATAGTAAATAACATGACTCTTTATCCTAAATTGATTTTGGATGCACTGGCAACGGTGCGTTATCCCGGCAACAAGAAGAATCTCGTTGAGGCCGAAATGGTTGCCGACAATTTGCGTATTGACGGGATGAAAGTTAGTTTCTCACTGATTTTTGAGAAACCGACCGATCCTTTTATGAAGTCAATGGTAAAGGCTGCCGAAACAGCAATACATACCTATGTCTCACCGGAAGTGGAAGTGACGATTACCACGGAAAGCCGTCAGGCTGCACGGCCGGAAGTAGGTAAATTGCTGCCGCAGGTAAAAAATATAATCGGTGTGTCTTCCGGTAAGGGCGGTGTAGGCAAGTCGACCGTATCGGCCAACCTGGCGGTTTCTTTGGCTAAGCTGGGCTATAAAGTAGGTTTGTTGGATGCCGATATCTTCGGACCGTCCATGCCCAAGATGTTCCAGGTGGAAGATGCCCGTCCGTATGCGGAGAATATCGGCGGACGTGACTTGATTGTGCCTATTGAAAAATACGGTATCAAACTGCTGTCCATCGGTTTCTTTGTAGATCCCGACCAGGCTACTCTGTGGCGTGGCGGTATGGCAAGCAATGCTTTGAAACAGTTGATTGCCGATGCCGACTGGGGCGAATTGGACTATTTCCTGATAGACCTTCCGCCCGGAACCAGTGATATTCACCTTACCGTAGTGCAGACGCTTGCCATGACCGGGGCTGTTGTTGTCAGCACGCCGCAAGCCGTGGCTTTGGCAGACGCCCGTAAGGGTATCAATATGTTTACGAATGATAAGGTGAACGTGCCTATTCTCGGTCTGGTAGAAAATATGGCTTGGTTTACTCCTGCCGAACTTCCGGAGAATAAGTATTACATTTTCGGTAAAGAGGGAGCCAAGAGTCTCGCAGAGGAAATGAATGTTCCTTTATTGGGGCAGATTCCTATCGTGCAAAGCATCTGTGAGAGTGGTGACAAGGGAACTCCCGTCGCTTTGGATGAAAATACGGTGACAGGACGCGCTTTCTTGCAACTGGCTGCCGCTGTGGTACGTCAGGTAGACCGCCGGAATATGGAAATGGCGCCCACCAAGATTGTAGAGACACATAAATAGAAAGATACCCGTATTATTTACTTTAAATTTGAGAAGCATGAAAAGTTTAAAGGTATTATTGTTGGGCATGTGCGTCGCATTGTGCGCATGTTCATCGCAGACATCCACTGTGCAGACAAACGACAAGGGAACTCAATGGCAATGGGAAAACGGAACGATTGTTGTTGAAACTCCCCAACGTCCGGCAGACCAGAAAAGCGTGATAGGATTGGCGCTTCCTAAAATGGAAGTGGTGCGTGTGGGATTTGTAGGTCTGGGAATGCGTGGTCCCGGAGCGGTAGAGCGTTTTACCCATATTCCCGGAACGCAAGTAGTGGCGCTTTGCGATCACGAACAGGAGCGTGCGGAGAAGTGCCAGAAATATTTAGAGCAGGCTTCTATGCCGAAAGCTGCCGTATATTCCGGCGAAAAGGGATACGAGGAACTTTGTAAGCGCGATGATATCGATTTGGTTTATATCGCTACCGACTGGTTGCATCATTTTCCCGTAGCCATGTGTGCTATGGAGAACGGGAAGAATGTGGCTATCGAAGTTCCTTCCGCAATGAATCTGAAAGAGTGCTGGGACTTGATTGACATGAGCGAAAAGACTCGCAAGCACTGTATGATTTTGGAGAACTGCTGTTACGACTGGTTTGAAATGAATACGCTGAACATGGCGCAGCACGGGGTGTTCGGTGAAGTGATTCGTGCGCAAGGCGCTTATATCCACAACCTGAGTCCGTTCTGGAACCATTATTGGAAAAATGGCGAGGGTGATAAGTTGGGCTGGCGTCTGGATTATAACATGAGGCATCGCGGTGACGTGTATGCCACTCATGGTCTTGGCCCTGTTGCACAGGCTCTTGATATCCACCGCGGTGATCGTATGCAAACGTTAGTCGCCATGGATACTAAATCGGTAGTAGGAAAGTCTTTGGTTGAGGCAAGAACCGACTCCGCTTGCAATAATTTCCGTAACGGCGATCATACCACGACTCTGATTCGTACCGCTAACGGTAAAGTGATTGAAATACAGCATAATGTAATGACTCCCCAGCCATACAACCGTCTGTATCAGCTGACCGGTTCAAAGGGATTTGCCAATAAATATCCCGTAGAAGGATATGCGCTTGATGCCGACCAACTGACCGCTTCGGGGGTAGAGCCTAAAGTAGACGACCTGAATTCACATGGTTTCTTACCGGAGGCGGAGATGGAAGCGCTTGTCGCTAAATACCAACATCCTATTTTGAAGAAATACGGTGACATGGCAAAAGAGGTTGGCGGTCATGGTGGCATGGATTTTATCATGGATAGCCGTCTGGTTTATTGCCTGCAAAACGGTCTGCCTTTGGATATGGATGTATACGATTTGGCGGAGTGGTGCTGTCTGGCGGAATTAGGTGAGCTTTCTATGGATAATAATTGTGCTCCGGTAGCGTTCCCCGACTTTACCCGTGGCGAGTGGAATGTTGTGAAAGGGTATAAGCACGCTTATGCAAGTCCCGAAGATGAAGCTGCCGCTATGGAAAAGGCAAAAGCGTTTACTGCCAAACTGAAAGAGCAGGGGGCTAAAGAATGGGCGCAGGCTGAGAAGAAATAATACTTTTCACTGGTAACAGGTGGTTTTTGGAACCCGGCCTGTCAGATGATAAAGAGGTGTATTAAAAAACGAATGTTCCGATTAAGGTTGTTTTGTAATACACCTCTTTATATATGCCCTTGTTTTAATCGGTCACTTTTAACAGTTCCTCTTTCATCTTTTCAACACCGGGAAAACCGGTTTGCTTGAATTTGATATCTCCCTTACGGTCGATAATCAAATAGGTAGGGACGCCTCTGATTCCGAAGCTTTTACTTAGATATTCCCATTGCGCGTTTGTCAGACGGTAGTGCTCTCCATGAATGTCGGGAATCATGTTTTCCCATGTCTTCTGTGGAGAAACTTCGCCTGTGATATACAGATAGACAATATCCTTGTCTTTCAATTCTTCTTTCATGGGAGCCATTACTTTGTTCGCCATGCGGCAAGGACCGCACCAGGTTGCCCAGAAGTCTACTAAAAGTACCTTACCTTTGAATTTGCCGATAATGGAGGGAAATAAATTCTCATTACTTACTTCGCCTGCCTCGTTGATGGTAAAACCTGATTTTTTCTTATTGTTCTCGAGTAGCTGCAATAACTGTTCGTTGGCTTGTTGCAATGTGCGTTGATAAGCATCGGGCAGAGTGGTGATTTCAACTTTTTGGGTATCGGTCAGCGGAGTAAAGTCTTTTATACTCTGATAGAGCAATGTCGTGCGGGCGATATCGAAAAATACGCCTTTATCGGTCCCCAATCTCCGGGCATAATCATTTTGGCGGCGTGCCGATACGTTGATTGCGTACAGGTAAGGTTGTACAAGAATAGCTTGTGGGATATTCAGATGTTTCAAGGTTTCGGTGGGAATATAATCTGTCGGTAAACTTTCGTCTAGTTTTTTGAAATAGGCCTCGGATTCATTTCTTTGCAGTTTTTTTTGTTGCAGAGCGGCCTGCGTCAACAGCCAAGGGGCTTGTGTCAATGTTTGGATTATATTCAATTCCTTTTCAAGAGAGAGTAGTTGTTTGGCACTTTGGCTGAGACTGGCATTGTCTATTTTCTGTTGAATATCTTTTGCTTTGTCAAGCATATAGGTTTTGTAGGCTGCTATATCCATGTTCCTAATCTCTTTTATTAGGGTCTGGTAATTAGTTATCATATCGGTGTTGATGCGGTTTCTATTCAACTCCTCGGATAAACCTGCCAGCGGCCCATTGATGTAGACGATTTCACCATAAGGCTTTTTGCTTTTGTGGAAAGTAGATTTTTTTCTGGATATTTCCCGCAAATTGATGTACAGTTCGCTGGATTGTTCCGGCTCCACAAAAAAGTTTATATCTGTACCAAGAAGATTGATTGCGGCCACTGTGGTTCCCATTACGGGGAAAGTGATATTAAAGCTTCCGTCTCGTTTGATTTCCGTTTTGATGGGGTCGGCATAACCTTTTGAGGGTTCCGACAGATATAGGGAGAGCTCTTTCATCATGCAGGGACGATAATCCAACAGCTTCCCTTTTACAGTAGTGTTACCATATTGCACAAGGGGAGCGGGGAGTGCGGCATTTTTATCTATCGGATGAGCTACGGCTTCCTGCGGTAATATTAACTTCGGCAGTTTTTTGCTTTTCAGTTGTATTCCCCAAATACTGAAAGCTCCTTCCACACCTTCCCCTTCTGTAAAGTCGATGGATGTAACTTTGGCTGGCAATGGCGGAAATACCAGCTGAAACTCTGCTTCACCGGATTCCGGCATCCAAAATTGCTTTCCGGGAGTGATGCCTATGCCGGAGCGTAGTAAGTAAGTTTCTCCGTTATTGTCTTGCAGATAACTTTCCGAGGCAATCCGTATCCAGTTTTTGGGACGGTATTTGGCGTAGATATGCAGTACGGTGGCTGTGTCGCTAAGTATTATTTTACTTACTTCGATGGAGGTCGTGTTACGTACGCAGAATGGTGGTTCTTCGATAACCCGGTTTTTGGCTTGGACGGTACAACCTATTATCAAGCCGACGATAAGTAATAGTGTTTGTCTCATAATATGTTGGTTTTTTATCAAAAATACGCATGTTTCGCAGAAGTGCAAGTATATGCGAGTTAATTGATGCAAAACGAAAGAAAATCGTATTTTTGCAAGAAACTCTGTATCTTTGGGAAATACTTAACATCATCTATAACATGAAAACAAAATCTTTTCTTTTGTGCCTTGTTCTGGCTGTATCCGCCAATGCACAAGTCGTCTATCACGACGCTTCCGCTTTTCCTCTGTTGGGAAAAGCTACCGAGACAACCCTTACACGTTACGAACGTTTGCCGGACTCTTTACAGAATATCTCCCGTAAGCCTTTATGGGAGTTAGGGCGTAACAGTGCCGGACTTGCTGTACGCTTTCGTTCTAATTCTACCCGGATTGCTGCCAAATGGGATGTATTGCTCGACAGGAATATGAATCACATGACTCCTACGGGTATTAAAGGACTTGATTTATATTGTCTGCAAGATGGAAAGTGGATGTTTGCCGGGAGCGGACGTCCGCAAGGAAAGGCGAATGAGGCGACGATGGTAAAAGATATGCTGCCGGAAGAACGTGAATATCTTTTGTACCTTTCTTTATATGATGGAGTGACTTCCCTTTCTATCGGTGTCGATTCGTTATCTCAAATTAGCGGGCCGGCAGTAGAATTACCGGTGCGTAAGAAGCCTGTCGTATTTTACGGGACAAGTATTCTGCAGGGAGGTTGCGCTTCCCGTCCGGGTATGGCGCATACCAATATTTTGGAGCGCTGGCTCAATCGGGAGTGTATTAATTTGGGATTTAGCGGTAATGCTTTATTGGATTTAGAGATAGCGCATGTGATAGCGGGTGTGGATGCTTCGGTATTTGTATTGGATTTTGTTCCGAATGCCAGTGTGGAGCAGATAAAGGAACGTGCTGATAAGTTCTATTCTATTATTCGTAGCAAACATCCTGATACGCCCATACTCTTTGTGGAGAATCCTGTATTTACTCATTCCCGTTTTAATGGAACCGCTGCCAAAGAAGTGAAAGATAAGAACGAAACTTTGCATACTGTTTTTCAATCTCTCAAAAAGCGGGGAGAGAAAAATATCTATCTGCTTTCTTCCAAAGATATGATAGGGCATGATGGAGAAGCTACCGTAGATGGTGTTCATTTTACGGATTTAGGTTTTATGCGTTATGCGGAGATGTTGTATCCGGTGTTGAAGAAACATATAAAAGATTAGTGTATATGCGTCAGTGGGGAGTCCTCACGGATTCCCCACTGATAATTGTTAGAGTATATATTTATGAAAAAAAATTAGAAAGTCGTTTTACTCATCTTTGTCCACTTTGGCTTCTGCAATGATGCCTTCGGGAATTGTTTCACAACGTACGTATTTGTTTACATCGTTTTCATTGTCTTTGGCAGTCCATATCATGGAGCCCGTTTCCAGTAAATCGGTTACGATGTACTTGTTGTTCCAGTCTCCGTTGCCATAATCATATACTCCGCCGATAACGGAACCCAGATAAGGGTCTTCCTCGATGCTGAAACCACCGGTGATGTGCCGTGCGTACATGCTGTCGAACTTCTGGTACATCTCGAAAGTTTGCTCTTTCCGGTCGAAAGTTACATAACAGTATGTACCTTCCGCCAAGGGCTGCCCGTTCCATTCGGAAAGTTCCCATGTTCCGTTCAGGTTAGCAGGAGTTACTGCAAGTGTAGGAATTACCGCTTCATCGTCGTTGCAGGCAGAGAAGCAGCATAGGAAGGCAAATAAAGCCATTAAGTTGAAAATATTCTTCATATTCGTTTTCTTGTTTTTATCGTTACTTGATACAGTTTACTTTGATATCGAGCGTCCGGTCTGACGGCCGTACGTCCAGTCCCTCTATTATAACCGGAAAGCTGAACCGCTCTCCTTTCCCGTGGGGAATCTTCGAGGCATTGACGGTTATTACGATGTCCGCTTCCTCTCTCGGGTTTATAACTTCGGGTTCTGTGCGGAACGTGGCGAAACCGGGTATGATTGCTGCGGACAGTCTCAGTGGCTTTTCACCGCTGTTCCCGCATAAAATCCTTTCGGCCTGCCTTTTTCCGGGCGCTATTTCTTTGAACTCCATTTGCTTCTGTTTCAGCCTCAGTTTCCCCATTGCGTAAGGGTATCTTGCCCATTGTCCTGCCGCTGGCAATACGTTGCCTATGAGCGTCAGTTTCGCTACGGGGGCTTTTTCTGATAGTGCGAGATATACGAATGCATTCGTATCCACCGTTCCCGGATGATTTCTGGGGTTGTACACCAACGTGATATTCTTCTTTCCTCCCGGTTCGATGTCTCCCGCCTCTACGTGTGCAACCGCACATCCGCAGGTTGTTCTTACTCTTTTCAGGCTGACGGTCTTTGCGCTGACGTTGGTGCATACAAACCTGTATGTTTTCGGCTCATCGTCCTCCGTCAGTATTCCGATGTCCTGTACCGTCCTGTCGAAGCGTATTATTTGCTCCGCCTCTTTAACGAGGGGAGGGTTTACCAGCGAATCCGCCCTCGACCGTGTAAGGAAGCGGGTATCCTGGGCATTGGCTGCCCAGGAATAACCGAATCCCATACAGAATATAAATAACCGTATTCTATTAACTGGTTTCATTAAATCGTGAAAATTACATCCAACCGTTGTCGTTTGCGTTCTTGCGCACCGTAACGGTGACAGTCTGTTCGCTCCCGTCGCTTACTTTCACGGTAATCTTGGCTGCTCCGGTTTTTACTCCGGTTACGTTCATAATCGTGCCGTCTACGGTTACCGTGGCTATTGCGGCATCGGATGATGTGCAGGTGTAAGCCAGTTGCTCGCCGCCGATGAAGTAGTAAGCCAGGTTGAGTCTCGATATGGCGTTTTCCGCTACATATATGTTGGGAACCTTCATATCCGAGCCGTTTCCTGCGATGTTGTTCAGCAACGCTCCGGCATCCACGATTCCCGTACCCATTTTGCCGGTGTACTTGGACAACTCCATGACGGTGGGAGAAGCGGCAGGCGAGATATGGTTCTGGTAGTAGGTTTTCTTCTTCATACTTTGGTAATAGCCGTCTACGGGTTTGGCCGAAGTCTTCAGCAACTGCACAAATTCGCTGGCTTTAAAGTGACGCCGTTGCTGTACCGCATACGAAAGTCCTAAGGCTGCTACGCCGGATACGTGCGGACAGGCCATGGAAGTGCCGTCCATATAACCGTAAGCAGGATTACCGTTGTGAATCAGGGTAGAGAGAATGGAACCGGAAGCTATACCGTTGTCTGGGTCGAAAAACTCGGGGTCGTCTATTCCGATAGGGTTATAATATTCCGTATCCCCTCCCGGAGCGGAAATATCTACTTCCATGCCGAAGTTGGTGTAGGAGGAGGGAGTGAAATCGGCGGCTACCGCACCTACGGTTACACACTTGGAGTATGCTCCCGGATATCCGGGGACTCCTGCATATTCGTTTCCTGCCGCGAAAACTGCGATACCGCCATCGATTACACCGTTGGGCGAACCTGCATTGTTGATAAAATAGTCCAATGATTCTTTTTCCAGCGGATAAGTAGTGCCCCATTCCTTTTCGGTGGCGGGTCCGGGGACGTATCCGCTTGTTTCATCGGCTTCTGCCGAGTTGTATCCCCAACTGCATTGCAGGATAACAGCTCCGTTGTCGGCGGCATACTTTATGGCTTTGGCTTCCCCGTTCAGGGTAACTCCGCTTTCGCCGGCAAATACCTGGCATGACATGATTTTCACGCCGGAATTCTTCGTTCCGTTTCCTCCGGCAATGCCGCATACGCCGATGCCGTTATTGGCGGCGGCAATCGTTCCGGCAACGTGCGTACCGTGTCCGGTATCGCTTACATCGGTCCACGAGATGATGCCAGTATCGGTTACGAAGTTATACCCGTATTTATCGTCTTTGTATCCGTTACCGTCCGCATCTTGTCCGGCGTATGGCTCTTCGCCGTCATTAATCCAGATATTGTCTTTTAAATCGGGGTGAGTATTCATGACCCCTTCGTCCAATACGGCGACGATAATGGAAGGGTCGCCCGTGCACTTCCGCCATGCTTCATGACAACCTACGTCGCATCCGGCTATCGAACCGGCGAGTATATCGCCTTTGCTGTTTTTCTTGTCGAACTCGTTGCTGCCCGTATTGACGAAATGCCATTGGTATTTCAGTCCCGGGTCGGCAAATCTTCCGGATACTCCGCTGCGGGTCATCGTCCGGGGTTGCAAAGCGCTTTCGCTTACATAAGTGCGGTATCCTTTGGTATTATAGGCGCGTTTGATACGCGTATTGCCTTGTACTTTGGAGATTTCTCCCAATCGGCCGAGGCGGTTCGCCGCTTCCTGTAAATCCGTATTCTCGTCGAATTTTACCAGATACCATAAGTGCAGTCCGGCAACACGCGTACGTTCTTCGTTCCGGGTATCTACCGGGAAGACACGTTCGAAATGATATCCGCCTAAGATTTCCAACACTTCGTCGGTCGAGGGAATTCCCGAGCGGGTCATTACTTCACCGTTGCTTATGGAGCGTGTCATGGTCCGGTCGAGGATGTCGGTCATCTCGGGCTTGAACTTTATCAGCAACTCTCCCGAAGTGACATCCGCCGGAAGCCGGACTTCCGTCCCCCCGATAGGGGTGGACGGTTGTTCTACGATTTCCTGCTCCGTACAGGCTGTCAGAGCCATGGAGAAGAGTGCTATGTAGATGAATCTTTTCTTCATTGTTTCTTTTTAAAATGATTGCTTGTTAATAATTCCTGCCGGTGGCTTTTAGTCTTTCGACGATACATACTTATAGTAATACAAGGGGTAGGCCACTCCGTCTATTGTTGCACCGGCAGGTTTCTCTTTCGGGTAGTAATATCCGAAATTGAACTTTTCGGCGTCGATATTGCTGAATCCTACTTTTTGACCGGCAGAGTTCTTTCCCTGGTATTGTTGGGGAATAAATAGGCTGGTCGGTCCCCATTGTGCGAAATACGGATGGAAAAGAACCCATTTCGGTAGCGTTCCTGTCAGGAAGTTGTTATTGATGTAGAAAGCACGCAATTTCGGCAATACGCGTGGAATATCTTGTCCTTTGGCTGTCAAAGCGCTTCCGTCCGTATATGTGAAGGTAACCGCATTGTCATCGGTCTTTAGCCAGATGCAGGTGTCTCCCACTAGTTTGTTCAAGTAATCGTCTTCCGATTGCGAGAAGTCGGTCGCATCGTACCGTGTCCGTTTTCCTGCCCGTTCCAATGCGGCATCTACTTCGGTATCGGTAGGCAACTGTCCCTCGATGAAATTGTACGAGAATAGCAGTTCCCGCAAGTTATCCCATGTCAGTATTGTCAGGAAAGCTTCTTTCTCTCTCCCGGAGCTGATGTTGATATCCAGACCGAGCGGATGTCCCTTGTCGGTATGTCCCTGGCTTAAGTCGTTGTATGAGTCGCTGCGCCGGCAAGTGGTCAGACCGAATGCATACAGGTTGGGGAAATCGGTTGCGTTCACTACATCGATGATATCGGCAAGGCTTGGGAAATTGTTGCTCGACAGGTTCAGCGTTTCCAGTCCTCTGTAACTCTTATCCGTATTTCCGCCTAACTTGCCGAAGTTATCGGGCAGGCTGTTCATACCGTAAGCTCCTACCGACAGATGTTTCAGATACTTCAGTTCGCATATCTCTTCGCCTAAAGAAACGATACGTGTCTGGTGGTTGGTGTTACTCTGAACATCGAGCGTTTCCAGGTATTTCAGATAGCGCACTTCTTTGGGGAACGTTTCACCGTCCCTCAGGTTGAACATGAAGAACTTCACGGCGCGTACGCGTCCGACAGCTCCGTCAGGGACATCCTTGTCGGTAGATTCCCACAGTGTTACATTCCGCCAGTTCTGCATATTTTCACTGGTATCGAAGGAAATCATACTTTGAATTTTCTCATTGATGGTTACGATAGCCAGGGAATCGCCCGAACGGTTATCCTCGATTTTCAAAGCCGCTTTCTGGGTAACGGTCAGGACGACGGCATCGATAGGATTGCCGTTGTCGTCCACCAGCGGGTCTGCTTCAGGATTCTGCGAAACCAGTTTGATTTTGGCTATACGGGTGTAGGGAGCCGTATTCATTTTCCAACGGAAGCGTGCCTTGACGGTACGGGGGCGCGCCAGCCGGTCGAGGTTCACTTTCAGGGCTTTCGCGTCCGGAATATCCAGCCAGCCGCTACGTTCGCTTTCCGCTTCTGCCTTTTCTTCGGGATTCATCGTTTCCGCTTCGGTAAAAGAGTATTCGATATGCTCGTTGTCTATTTGGAAGTTGACGTTGCTCGAAATGACAGCCTCGAAATAGCGTTCGTCGTAAGCTGCCGAACTTTCGATTTTCACATCAGGTTCTTTCAGTACGATTTGTTTTCCGAAACCGAATTGGATGATACTGATTAGTTTCGCTTCCTGCCCTTCGGGGGCAAAGCGGATTTGCGCCGTACGTTGCGTATTCTCCAAGGTAGAGTCTATGGCAAGGCTGCAATCCGCCGAGCTCGAACCGTTTGCCGGGGATACGAAAATCCAAGGCTGCGATGAGCCTGCCACCCAGTTGGTATTGGCAAGGACTCCGATTGTTTCGGTTCCTCCTTCGGGGCCGATTACGATTTCCTCTTTGTCCACTGCAATGCCGCCGGGGATACTGGTTCCGTTATCATCCTTACAGGAGGCGATAAGCCCTGTGCAAAAAGCCAGTCCCAGTGTTATTTTACTTAAATATTTCATTGATAAAGCCTTTCTTGTTATTGTTATCGTTTAATGTCCAATGCATCGCAACCGCGAATATCCTGCGTCTTGTCATACATCAGTTTGTACATACCTGCCTTGATGTAAGGGCATACGCTCGTCAGGTCGATAGAGATATTCGGATTGTCCTTGATGTCCAGAATCCATAGCCTCGAAGTCATTGTTTCGTTTACCTTTCGGATATCGTTCGAGCCGATTTGCAATTGGAGTAAGCTCGGACAGGAAGTGATACCTTCCGGCCAGTCGCGTAAGATACGGTTACCGTCCGCATCGCGCTGGTGGCGGATGCCGATGGCCTGCAACTGGCTGCTGTTCAGGGGAGCCGTAGGGAACTTCGCAAAGCAGTTATAACTGATGTCCATATTTCTCAGGTAGGGCAATGTCGTAGCGCGGAAGTCGTCGGATAGCTTGGTCAGCTTATTGAAGCGAAGGTCTATTACAATCAGCAGGTAAGTATTCTTGTAGTTGCCGTCTTTGGATTTCAGGGAGTTCTCCGGAATTTCCGTCATCAGGTTATTGCTTAAGGAGATAGTCGAAATCGGCGAACCGGACGAGAACAGTTCTTTCGGAAAGTCCTTTATCAGGTTATTCGATAACGTTACCGTGGAGGCGTTGATGCCCTTGAAATCTGCCGGGTCGCATTCTATGTTTTTGCCGTTTATGCCGATTCGGTTGTACGAAAAGTCTACGGCTCCCATTATATAGAGAGATTGCGCGTCGAAGATGTTGGGGATATACTCTATCTGGTTATGGGAGAAATTAAGTGTTTCCACCTGCTCCGTAAATCCGCAGAAGTTCTCCGGAATCTTGGTTATATTGTTATTGTTCAGGGTCAGGGTCGTAATCTCCACTTCCTTGCCGAAAGCCGATAACTCTCCCGTCAGGTTGTTGTTCATGCAGTCGAGCAGGCCCAGTTTTTTCATTCTTTTCAGCGATGTACTGGGAGGGAACTTCGTCAGGTTGTTATACCCGAGATATAAAATTTGCAGTTTGGTACCCACAGGCGCGTCCGCCAGCCTTTTCCAGTCTGCGGTAAGCTGTTCGCCCGTACCGTCTTTGACTCCGTTCAGCCCGTCGATACCCTTGTTGCAGGCAACATTGAGTAACTGCAGTTCGGGAAGGTCGAACAGGAATTCGGGAAGCTGTGTCAGGTTAGGGCAGTTGTAAAGTTCTACATCCGTCAACTCCGTCATGTTCTTCCAGCTCCATGAACTGCTTTCATCCTTGTATAGGAGGGCGTACTCGGAATTGGGGTCTTCCCAGTCCGCACAAATGTTTTCCGCTTTGAGCGGAGCATTCGCGATATAGAACTGTTGCAGTTGGGTCAGGCGCTGTATGGCTTTCGACACGAAAATGATGTTATTGGCGGTATGCCCGATTTGGGTGTCTTTCAACCGGATACGCGTACTCTTAGGAATAGCCTTTTGCTTGGAATCGTTGTTGATACATTCCTGGAGGAAGTCGGACAATTGCTCCCTCGGGTCATAATCGATGAACAGTTCTTTGTAATGCATGCGCATCTTTTGCCGTTGGGTATCGCTCATATTCGCCGAGATTCCATTGGCGTCAAACAGCCTGCCGCCTAATTTTTCGTTGTGCGAACCCAAAGAAAGTACCCGTAGCTCGGTCAATTGCCCGATAGCATCGGGTATTCTTCCCTTTGCGCCGAAACCTTCGAGACTCAAGCTTACCACACGTCCTTTGTCGTTAAGCTCTACGCCCGGTTGATTGCCCCACATGTCGATTTCCTTGTTGAAATTCCATGTCGTGCCGGCAGGGTGGCTGTCTCCGTGATAGTTCCAGTGCTGTCCGTCCAATGCCTCCCAGATAGCTTTCAGTGCGATGTAATCCTTGATGTATTCGGCTGTCGGTGATAACTGAATCGGGACAATGGCGTCATCGGTCTGCCGGTTGTCTTCTACGCTGAACATTTCGCCGGTAATCTGGGTACGGGCCTCCAGTTGCGGGTAAGTATTGCCGCTCTGTTTGTAGGTGACGTATCCGGTAACCTGGTAAGTACCTGCGGGAAGCCATAGTACGGAGTCGCATTTGGCTGTACCGATATCCATATAGCTGTCTTTGTGGCTGTGGCTTTCACTGTAGTCCGGGTTCGGATTTTCCTTATACTCTTCCTTATAGGCTACTTTCAAACTTTTGAATGTAGTCGAGGTACGTGTAAAAGTATTGGTTACCGTGACATCGATGCGTTTGATATCGCTGAACAGATACGTGTTGTCGGTATTGGCCGCTGCGCGCGTAAGCCCAGCTTTGGTAAGCTTGAACGTTACCGTTCCACGTACTTGTGCATCGACGGTGAGGTCTTTTATGGTCAGCCCGCGGGGGGTGACTTCGAATGTTTCGTCATTGCCGGCGGATATGCCTATAACGACCTTGTCCAGTTTGTCGAGCAGTTTATAACCGATGATTTTGTAATCGCCCGTCAGCAGTTGCAGCTTGTCGCTACGCATGCCGTATTCGGCGTTGTTTTCATTGTAAGCGTTCAGTACCAGAGTCTGGGTGATACTCATGCCATTGTATTGCATTTCGATTTCCACTTTCTGCGCTTCACTCAATTTGTCCAGTTCGTCTGCGGCACGTGTACCGGCTGTCTTGGGCTGGACGGACGAGCCTTCTGCATAGGATGACGACTTATAAAGTTTGAACTGTACATAGCCGTACCGCTTTCCCTGCAATTCGTCTTTATCATCGGAGCATCCGCCCATTGCCATACCCGAAAGTATGGCAATCAGCGCTGCAAGAAGGAGTTTTCCTTTTATAGTTCTCTTATGGTTCATTTATTTTTCCTTTTCTGTATTTTGGGTTACAGTTAACAGTAATTTGTCTGCACTTTACCTGTTACCGGGTTTAGTTTTCGGAGTCGGATACAATCTCGATGATACAGAGCGCAATGATTGCATTGTCTTCTCCCCTGACTATCAGCTGATAGTCATTCTGATAGTTTTCGGGGTCGTTGAAGTAGATTCCCCAACCGTTAATCTTCTTCGGATTTCCTTTCGGGTCGTAAGTGTTGCCTTCCAGCCTCATGCCGGCGGCAGCACTGTTTTCTTCTTTTTCGATTATCTGTTGGCCGGTTGCCATGCCTACACCCTCGAATACTAATTTCATGCCGGTGGGGGTGAATTCGTTAACTAACTTTCCGGGAATGACGGCTTTCCATACGTTGTTGCCGGTTACACCGTAATCGTCCACGTTGGCTGCGTCCTTCATATCCTCGAATTTAACTTTGGTATTCATATTGGATTCCACATGCGGAAATTTGATTTCGGTAGCTCCGGTGGCGTCCGGGTTAAAATAATAATCCGCACTGAACGTAACCCGGTCAGCTTGTTTCTGGCGTGCTTCCTGTTTCAGAGTGGTCATAATGTTCACACTGTATAAGGTTGCGATGTCGCCGGTGCTGCTGTCGACAATGTTACCTGCCAAATCTCCTTTAATCTTTTCGTAGACTGCTTTCGGGAATACCATGACGGTTGCTTCTCTTTCTTCGCCGGGATTATTGTCTACGCTTACCGTTATCAGGTCTTTAGCCGTATCCGTTCCAAGGGTGGCATGCAGCCATTCTACCTTATTATCGAAGTCGTAAACGTATTTGCCGTCTTGAAGGGTCTGTTTGAAAGCTACGACTTGGAATTCGTCGTTGTAAGCGGTAATGGTGGATACCAGCTGCTTGCTCGTCCCTTTCTCGCTGACAATCTCCTGCCCGTCCACGCTGACCGTAGCATTCATATAAGTCGGGTCGATTTTGATGGCGTCCTGTTGCAAACCGGCATAAACCAGAGGAATCTCCACCTTACGCACTTTATCGGTCTTGGCTGTGGAGGCATCCGCTGTCGTAAAGGTCAGTACGTAGTTGCCTCGGGCAATCGGGTATTTCTCGTTGAGTCCGGCGCTGTTCTCTTTATTGAATGTGAAGCTGTACGTTCCGGTCTTTTCATCGATGCTGAAAGACAACCATTCCGGGTTCGTGAAGCCGATTTTCATGCCGGATTCCGCCTGTGCCTTGATAACCGTATAAACAGGACTTGATGTGCTGTTACCGTTAATTGTCAGCGGGTGGTCCTTGTCATACACGTTTCCTGTTTCGTCGGTAACTACCAGGTCGGCATACGCTTTGGGAGCGCGTGATACCTTATAGATAACCTGCGATTGGTTTCCCATTTTCAGCGAAATTTCGGCTATTGCGGTTTCATTATAATTCTGTCCGTCGGCCGATGTCGTGATAGTTATCGTCTGTTTTCCGGCTTTTCCGTTCATAAGGCTTTCCGCGAACTCACCGTTCTTGAATTTGCACCATCCGGCATTGCTGGAAATTTCCCAGTCCATGTTCGCTTCGAAAGAAATCTCGGCGGTTTCTCCGGCCGCGCAATTGATGTCTTTCGGTTCCGGGAAGACAGGAGTGGTTACTTCTCCACCGTCATCACTGTCCGAACATGCGGGGAACGCTCCGATAAACATCATCGCCAGCACCATGAGCCAATTCTTGTTTTCCAATTTTAATGTTTTCATAATTCTATGGTTTTAATGTCAATATCCTTGTTCCTGCAATTTTTCGGCTTCGGCTTCGCTAATCCATTCCACGATATTGGCGGGATTATCTACGACGCCGAACAACGAGCCGTCTTTGTTATCCACCCTTATGGTGACATACATGAAGATGAACTTCTCGCAGGTGTTGTAGTATGCGGGATAGCCCGAAGGCTGTGTCATCATTAGCTTGCCGTTACCGTAAATCGTACTGAAAGCTTCGCCTGTGCTGCCGCAGACGTGTTCGTCCATTTCGATAATCGGTTCCTGAATATCGTCCAGGTTGAACTTGATTTTCGTATCATAACCTTCGTAGAACAGGCCATGCAGCGCAATCGTGTTTTCCTCTCCTTCTACCACATCGGAGGTTATCAGACGGAGGTCCGTATTCGGCATGAAATTGGCGAAGTACGTAGACGTGACTTTACAGTATCCGGTGTAGTTATTGATATCGAACGGGCAGTATTTCTGCATCACTACTTTGGTTGTCGTACCGTACATATCCCATTGCTCCGGTTCGGGGATGACCAACCGCAAGGCGAATCCCAAAGAGTCGCTGGTTCCGATATTCTCGTATATACTTTCGATTTCCACATTGGCGGCCATTTCACCCGCCTTGATAGTTACGGTGTTCGAAAGAATCTTGTAATGTTTCCCTTCGACGGCGTTGCTTTCCTTGTCTATCACTTCCACGGCGAATGTGCGGTCGTATTGGGCGCGCTTGGTGGCCGATACGGGAACTTCGAATTTCTCGTTGCTCTCCTGTACGGTATAATGATAGAGGGTATCGGAAAACATCAGGTAATTGGCCCCGTTGTACACTACCCGGTTCTGGTCGCATCCGGTAAGGCATGCCAGGGCAGCCATGGCCACCATACATCCGGTTAATAATTTCTTCATTATCATAATTTTTTGTCTTATTTGTTACTTTCATTAGGCTCTACTTCCGAGCCCGGGGCGTCGAGCTCGTGTTGGGGTATCGGCCATACGAACAAGGGGTCGTCCTTTTCCACTTTCAGGCTACTGCCGTTGTCCAGTGACTGGTCTTGCGGTTCGCGCTTGAAGTCGTCGTGCCAACGCTTGAGGTCATGCAGGCGGAAACCTTCCATATAAAGTTCTTTCACCCGCTCTTTCTTGATGATATCCATTGCATTGCTCTTGCTCATGGCGGTAGAACCCCCGTAGGACGAATAACGTGCCAGGCGGAGTGTGGAGATGTCGTTTCCGGCTTTTCCGTAATCGGGTTGGTCTTTCTGTACATAGGCTTCCGCACGAATCAGGTATTGTTCCGACAGGCGGAATACCTTTGGCATGACTACGTGGAAAATGTTGTAGCTGGTGAACGATTCGTTACCGAAATACTTAATCAGTAACGGCCAGGTCAGTCCGTGGCTGTAACCGGTCGTGAACGACTGGAAGATAGTGGATACACGCAGGTCGTTTGTCTCGTACAGGTTGACGACCCATTCGGCGGGTACATAATCCGGGCGTACGGTACTGAAGTCATAGTTGGCGAAGATGCGTCCCAGCGCACCGCCATAGGAATTGATAGTAAAACCCACTTTCCAGATAGCTTCGGTAGAAGTATCGTTCGTCCACATGTATTTGTAGTAACTGATACCGGTGGAAACCGTTTGCGTACAGCTCGACAGGAAGTAGTAACCGCTGTCGATGACCTTGGTGGAATACTCGATAGCTTCGTCCCATTTCTTCATATAAAGGGCAACTCGGGCACGTAGGGCGTGTACCGTATATTCGTTGAAATAGATGGAATTGTACAGTACGCCGTCCTTGGAAGGATTGAAATCCTCTTCGAGCTTCAGTAATTCCGCGGCGTGATCCAAATCCTCGAGGATAAACAGGTAAGAATCTTTCAGCGAGGCGCGTTTCATGGCTTCCTTGCCTTGATAATGCCGGGTCAGGATAACACCCGGTTCATTGGCGGCATCTTCATCGCTTTCGTAAGCCTTACAGAATGTTTTTACCAGTTCGGAGTAAGCCAGCGCACGGGCGAAGTAAGCCTCACCGCAACATTGGTCCAACTTGTCGAGTTCTTTGTCGTCGGTGGTTTTCTTCCGTACGTTGTCCACGCGGTCCAGCAGGAAGTTACAACGGTTGATGACATTGTATAGAGAGCCGTAAACGGCTTCGATATCGGTATTGGTGGATTTAATATCCTTCCAGCGCCAGATATCACCATAGATATTGGTGTTTCCGTTCACTCCGTACACGAAGTCGGCCTGCAGGTCGGGTAGTAGCGTCAGGTTGCCGGAATAGAGGTATTTGCTTTTGAAAGCATCGTATATGCCGATTACCGCCAAGTTCACATCGGACACCGTTTGCAGGGACTCATCGAAAGGAATTCCATCCTCAGGCATCTTGTCCAGACAGGAAGATGCGGACAATGCCATGGCGGCCGACAGTATGTATAATCTGAATTTTTTTATCATTTTCTTGCTAACTTATATTGTTCTGTTTAGAATGAGACTTCGACACCCAGTGTGAACTGGCGTGAAGCCGGATATTGTGCCCGGTAGATATTGCTGGCCATTTCGGGGTCCAACCCGGTGAATCCCGTAAAGGTCAAGAGGTTTTGTCCTTGCAGGTATATGCGGGCGGTTGTGAAGAAATTGGTCTTTTTCAACAGAGACTGCGGCAGAGAATAGGCGAGCGTCAGGTTTTTCAGTCGGAGGAAAGAGGTATTCTCGAGGAAACGGTCGTCAAGTTGTGCCACCACACCGTAGCGGGGGATGTCCGTGATGTCTCCCGGTTTCTTCCAGCGGTCGTACAGCAGCCTCTTGGACTGATTGTAGGCGCTGTACAATCCGTTGCTCTCTTCGAAGAAACGGTCGTTGTTCATCACCCAGCGGTCTGCCATCCAACTGAACTGTGCCGACAGCGAAAGTCCTTTCCATGAGAAGGTTGTGCCGAAGCCGCCCGCCCATGGAGAGTCGAATGTCTTTCCGGTCATCACTTTGTCCTCTTCCTTGAACTCGGTAGTCAGTTCTCCGTCCTTGGTGTACCACAAGGCATCACCGTTGGCGGGGTTTACGCCGGCATAACGGTTCAGGAAGTATTCGTGTACGGGATGCCCTACTACGTATTTCAGTCCGGTGGTGGAGTTTACGTATTCCTGCACACCGTTGTATAGTTCCACTAATTTATTCTTGTTGTAGGATACGTTGGCATTTAGGTTCCAGGTAAAGTCTTGGGTACGTATCACGTCGCCGCCGATTGTGATTTCCACACCCCGGTTCACCATAGCGCCGATATTGTCCCAACGGTAACCCTCGCCGGTGATAGCGTAAGATTCAGGGACGGACATCAGCATGTTGGTCGTCTTCTTATGATAGAAGTCGATATCCATGTTGGCGCGGTTGAAGAAACCCAGGCGTAGTCCGATATTGTTCGACCAGGTCTGCTCCCAACTCAACTCTTCGTTTCCGCTCTGTTTGGGATAGATACCGGCTTCGTCATTATAGTTGGCTCCGCCGCTAACGAGCGCAAGGTGATCGTAGTAGGGAATTTCCGAGTTACCGGAAGTACCCGTGCTGAGCGCGATTTGCGCGCCGGTAAGCCATTCGATGTCTTTCAGGAACGATTCGTTTTTGATGTTCCACATGAATCCCAATGACCAGAATGCACCCCAGCGGTGGTCTTTACCGAAACGCGAGGAGGCGTCGGTACGTGCGGCTACCTCTGCATAATAAAGGTCTTTGTAGTTATACTCTCCGCGGAGGAAGAACGAGAGGTAAGAATATGCTTCATTGGAGTCTATCCACGAAGAAGCGCGTGTTCCCGAACTTACGTTTGTAAGGAAATCATTGGCCTGTCCTTTGGTTACTACTTGGAATCCAGTAGACTGGTAATCGGTAGCTTCCTGTCCCAACATGAAGTTGAAAGAATTGGCTTCGTTTAGTTCCCAGCGGTAATTGACGGTAGTGGTTTCGCTGAGCTTCAAGGCGAAAGTGGAGTTGCGTCCCGCCGTTCCCTGCTGGTTGTTGATGACATAGCTGGGATAAGACTGTATGAAAGCTGTGGAATGCGAATAGTCAGCTCCGAACTGGGTACGTATAGTCAGGTTCTTGATAGGAGTGATGTCTGCGAATACCGTTGACAGCAGTTTATATTTCTTATAACGTACCGGGTTGTTTGCCATCCATTCGATAGGATTTTGTCCTGTACCCGTCCATGTACCGTTGTTCTCGGATGCCAGCGAACCGTCCTTGTTGTAAGGATTCCAATAGGGGAGCATAAATCGTGAGCCGGCTATCGGGGTATAAATAGCCATTTCACCTTCTTCTGTCTGTTCTACTTCTTCATAGGCTGCCATTGAGCTTGTGCCTATTTTTAACCATCCGCTTGCTTTTACCTCGGCGTTGGCGCGCATGTTGTAGCGACGAAAAGTGGAGTTCTGCGCAATGCCGTCTTGGTCATAGAAACCACCCGAAACATAATAGTTTAAGCGTTCGGTGGCGCGGTTTACGGAGAGCTCGTAGTTCTGTAACGGCGCACGGTCGTTGAATACCTCTTCCAGCCAGTTTACATTGGTTTGGGACAGAAGAGTGTAATCCTGTCCCGTAGTCAGTCCGATTTCTTTTTCGAACCGGATACGCTCAGGCGTGTTCATTAGCATCCACTTGTCATCGGATGCCAGTTGTGAATAACCGTACTGGGCGCGTAGTGTTACTTTCGCTTTATCCATGGCGAGTCCCCGCTTGGTGGTGATAACCACTACGCCGTTGGCGGCGCGTGCTCCATATATAGAAGTGGAGGAGGCGTCTTTCAATACGGAAATCGATTCGATGTCTCCCGGACTGATTGTATTGAAGTCTGAGCTTGCAATAGGCACACCATCCAGAATGAATAACGGTGACGTGCCGGAGTTGATAGAATTTGTTCCGCGGATTTGGAATACCGCTGCCTTGCTGGGTTCTCCCGAGTTGGAGATTACCGACAGTCCCGGTGTTTGTCCCTGCAAAGCCTGGTCGAACCCGGCAGCCGGTACATTTTCCATTTTATCCGACTTGACGGTCGATACGGAACCGGCTATGGTTCCTTTTTTGCGCACACCGTATGCCACTACTATCACTTCATCTACCATTTCGGTATTCGATTCCATGATTACATTGTAACGGGTGGCGGCTGTAAATTGCTTTTCTACCGTTCTCATGCCGATGTACGAAAACTGCAAAGTGGCCGGAGACGTGGTTACCGTGATACTATAATTACCGTTAACATCGGTAATTACACCATTTGCTGTGCCTTTTTCAACTACAGATACTCCGATTACCGGTTGATTGTCTTCTGCCGATAGGATGAGACCTGTTATTCTGAATCCGCCTTGTGCCAATACGTACGGAATCTCGAATAATGTTAAAAGCACAAACAAGAGAGTTGCTTTTCTCATCTTTGTTCTTTTAATGAATTAATAAATTGGGTTTTTGATTTCAGTTTAAAACGGGAAGAGACATTTTGGAGATGTATATTGCCGTTTGCATATTTTATTTTTGACAGTGATTGTACTTGGGATTGTTTGCTACGTAATCCCGGTCATCGGTAAACACTGGAGATATCTTTTTAAACATGTTGAATAAATTTGTAATAATGTTAATATTTTATTTTACAAAAGATACCCCGTGTAAAACTTTCTTTGGATTTATTTGCAACAAATATAGAGAAAGTTTTGAAAAAAAATATATATTCTATATTGTTTTTATAAAATATTTATAAATTTGCAAAATAATAACAGTGTAATACGAATCTCGTAACTATTCAGCCATAGGTAATGCTACTCCAATCTATCAGAGTGGGGATAAGTT
>ERZ1673736.2016-NODE-2016-length-24083-cov-5.509822_pt1 | contig 24083 bp, 14 predicted proteins | sample MGYA00580212_ERZ1673736 | MGnify/ENA primary metagenome ERZ1673736 (study PRJEB41218, sample SAMN15661752) | gut metagenome | host: Homo sapiens | place: Canada: London | collected 2015-08-20/2019-03-30 | study: EMG produced TPA metagenomics assembly of...
TACTATTTTACTATTTTTGCTTTGAAAATAAGAAGTGATAAAGATGGTAAGATTCGTTTTAGTATGCTTGTTGCTGGGATTGACGGCGAATGTCGGGGCACAAGAAATCAAGATAGAGAAATCGACAGAGAAAATCGTGTATCAAGGAAAGTCCTATTATCTTCATACGGTGAAAGCCAAGGAGACGCTTTTTTCCATATGTAAGGCTTATGGCGTCTCTGTGGATGAAGTGAAAGTATTAAATGATAAAAAAGAGAATACCCTTTCGATCGGGGAGGTGTTGAGGATTCCTGTGGTGGAACCGTTTAAATCCATTGATGATAAATTTTATTATCACCGGATGAAACCGAAAGAGACCTTATATTCTCTTTCCCGGAAGTTTAATATCAAAATGAAACGGATTCTGAAAGATAATCCGGAGTACGACGTGAGTCGACCCATTGCAGAAGGTTCTGTCGTGAAATTAGCATTGAAGCAGATAGACCGAAACGTGTTGGAAGCTGAATTACATTGGGAAAAACGTCAGGCGAAAGAAATACAACAAGTTCGGAGTGAAGAGATGGAAAAGTACGAGGAAGGTTATCCGAATACATTCCCGCCAGCCCGAGATTCATTGGAAGGAATGGAGCAGCAGGCGGTGGGCGATACCCTGTTTATTGTTCCCGATATTGCTCACGAGCAACGCCACGTGAAGGTTGCTCTTATGTTACCTTTGTACGTGAAAGAAAACAAGTTGCCTTTGTCCGAGGAGGAAATCCCGGTGGACACGCTGGGGGTAAATGTACGGAACGAACGATGGCGTTTATCTTCTCGTACAGAACCTTTCCTACAATTTTATCAGGGAGTGCTGATGGCCGTGGATAGTTTGAAACGGTTGGGATACACGATCGAATTGCATGTCTATGACACGGAACGTGATCCCAATACCGTGCAAAGTTTGGTAGGGGAATTGAATTTGTTATCTCCGGATCTAATTATCGGTCCCGTGTACCCGAACACCTATAAGGCAGTTGCCGAACAATTAGGAAACCGGACGATTCCGATGATTTTCCCGCTTTCTTCACGGGGAGGCGATTCGCTTTGTTTCCCGAATTTCGTACAATTGAATACCTCTACGGCTTCTCTGGTGGAAGAGATGGCGGACTGGATTGTCGCGAATGGTGCACAGGCTCATCTGATAAATATCATTCCGGACGGAGGAGCCCGCACTGGGGATGAGAGCCGTTTGACAAACCTGGTACAGAATCGTTTACAGGAGAACGGGATGAGTGATATGACAAATTGTCAATGGCGCCCTCAAATGCATTTGGATTCATTACGCAAGATCATGAGGCCGGGTGTAGAAAATATTATTTTATTTCCAACGATAAACGAGGCTGCGGCTAGCCGGACGTTGCCTGTACTGTCTGCATTGGCTGATCAGTTCCGGATCACGGTAATCGGTTTCCCCGATTGGTTGAAGTTTACTTCTATTGACGAGGAAGTGCTCTTTAAGTTAAATGTGAAAATGATGACGAATAGTTACGTGGATTATCAAGGAGATGTGGCTAAGAGGTTTTCCGCGAAACACCGGAATTATTTTTATTCGGAACCGAGTAATGTGGCAAATCGTGCATTTGATATGGTGATGTGTTTTATTCCTTTGGTAGATGCAGAACGGGGAAACACGCTGAATGCATTACGGGAAAAGGATATAAGCGGGGCATTTACCCGCTTCCGGTTTCATCCCGCGAGTGGATTGGATGGTTTGGAAAATCGGGGATTATACTTGCTTAATTATAACCGGAACTTTGAGATTATCGTGAAACCGATAATAAAATAAGGAACTCATATACCACTTTACAACGAAATATAAGTAAACTTTTCCCAGATAATACACGTTTATCTTCCGTGGCATATTCGATGTTCTTAGGGATTAAAGACGAATCAAAGACGAATCAAAGACGTTACAAAGACGTTCGTGAACGTCTCGGATACGTCTCCGTGGCGAAATGGATGGGTGCTTGTCTTGGAAGTTAATTCCTTATCTATTGGATTACGAATGTGAATATACCTTCTTGCATGCAGGAGTTAACATCTCACAATAAAATCGTATAAGTTATTATTATATCTTGAATAGAATGCAGATCGGGGAAGTACGGCATTTTTTTTGATATGATTAATAGGAATAGAATTTAACTAAATTAACCTGTTATGACAGAAACAACGACACTCGCTACGATACAACAAAAATATAGATCTTTATTAAAGTCATGTAAGAATCTGATTTCAGCAGAAGATATTCGTCTCGTGCGCAAAGCTTTCGATACGGCAATGAGTAGCGAGGCAAATGCTCAAGTAGTTACTGAAGAAGATATTCATCGTTTACTGGATACCGGATTAATTATCACGTCCGAAATCGGGTTAGGGAGAACTTCTATTATTTGTTTGATGTTACACCGGGCAATAGCGTCCGGCGCCTTGAAAATAGAACAGGTAAAAACAGTATTTGGTGGGAAAGTGGCTCAAATATTAGCCGGTTTGCGGGATATAAGTCATATTTACGCCACTCATCGGGTAGTGGATTCCGAGAACTTCAGGAAATTACTGCTGAGTTTTGCCGAGGATGTACGGGTGCAGTTGATTTTTCTGGCGGAGAAATTGTATGACTTGCGACATGCCGAGAGTTTACTTCCGGAACAGCAACGGGAATTAGCTCGTGAGACCAGTTATATCTATATCCCTTTTGCCCATCGTTTAGGTTTGTATAACATCAAATCGGAGATGGAGGACCTCGCTTTGCGTTACGGGGAACCGGAGGTGTACAAGGAGATTTCTTTAAAGCTGGAGGGAACACGAGAAGCCCGGGAAAAATATATCAATGAGTTTATTGCCCCCATCGTGGAAGAATTCAATAACCGGGGCATTAAATTCAAGGTGAAGTGGCGTACCAAGACGATTGCTTCGATCTTGAACAAGATGCGGAAAAAGCAGGTGGAGTTCGAGGAAATCTATGACATATTTGCGGTTCGTTTTATATTGGATAGTAAGGGACCGGAAGAAAAGGCTGATTGTTGGAGGGCTTATTCAATCGTTGCCGACAAGTACACGCCTAATCCTCAGCGATTACGGGACTGGATTTCAGTGCCTAAATCCAACGGTTACGAATCATTGCAGACCACGGTACTCGGTCCTAATAACCGGTGGGTGGAAGTACAGATTCGTACGGAACGGATGGATGAAATTGCAGAAAAGGGATTTGCGGCTCACTGGAAATACAAAGGGGGAACGGCCGACAAGGCCATCGAAGAGTGGCTGACAGAGTTACGGGAGATACTGGAGAGTTCGGAAGTCGGGGCGGTGGATATGCTGGACGATATTAAAATTAATCTGCAAGATAAGGAGGTACACGTGTTTACCCCGGCAGGAGATTTGAAAACATTACCGGCAGGAGCGACATTACTTGATTTTGCTTACGCTATCCACACGGCCGTGGGATCCCGTTGCGTGGGAGGAAAGGTAAATCAACGTAACGAGACATTGCGCTACGTGTTGAAGAACGGGGATCAAGTATCTATCCTGACCTCGAACAATCAACAACCGAATGCCGATTGGTTGAATATTGCCACGACTTCAAAGGCCCGTAACAAGATCCGTCAGTTTCTTACCGAAGATTCGAGGGCGCAGGCCACGTTGGGTAAGGAAATGTTGACTCGTCGATTTAAGAATTGGAAGTTAGAGTTGACGGATGAAGTGATTCATCGTTTGCAGCAGCATTATAAATACAAGTTTGCTATCGATCTTTACCAGGCGATTGCCGAAGAGAAGTTGGATATGGCGGAGATCAAGGAGTTTATTACTCGCCCGAAAGAGGAGGAGCGTACGATTGCCACCGCGAAGGAGGAGGTGCAGGTTACCCCGTCCCGCCCGATTAGCGAAGACGTGTTGTTGATCGATCGGAACGTGGATAACGTGGTGTACAAGTTTGCTCGTTGCTGTAATCCGGTATTCGGGGATGATATTTTAGGATTCGTTTCTATTGGTGAAGGGATTAAGATTCATAGGACCCAATGTAAGAACGCTCTTGATTTGCAACGTCGCTATCCATACCGGATCGTGCAGGCTGCCTGGACTAATGCTGGGACGACTTCTTACCAGACGGTGTTGAGTATCGTGGGACGTGAAGATGCGGGAATGGTAACCAAGATTACCGAAGTGATTGCCAAGGACCCGAAGATCACGTTACGGGGATTATCCATTAACTCGAGTGAGGGGTTATTTGATGGACAAATCACCGTATTGGTTAGTGATACGGAGCATTTGTCACAATTGATTTCCCGGTTGAAACGTATACCGGGAGTGATGCGGGTATATCGTCATGATTCTGTGAAGGAGTAGTGTTATTTTGATTTTTTTATATATTTGCATGATTCTAAATGATTGGTTACACGCGATAGTAATATGTTGGAGCAGAAAGAGGTAAAATGGTTACAAGGATTGAAGATGGGGGATGACCGGGCCTTTAAAGTCCTGTTTGAAAAGTATTACGCCTCACTTTGTGCGTTTGCAACCAATTTCGTGGATGATCCCGACGTGGCGGAAGATATTGTGCAAGAGATATTTTTTAAACTATACACGGATAAACCGACTTTTGATGTTGTGGTGGCCTTGAAATCCTACTTGTATCTGGCGACCAAGAATCAATGTCTGAATTATTTGAAACATGCCCGAATCGAGCAGGAATATATGTCTTCCTTAAAGGAACGGGAAACAACGACATTCTTTTTCAACCAGATCGTGGAGCAAGAGTTGCTTGCCTTGTTGTCGGAGGCAATACTGGATTTGCCTCGACAGACGGGACAAGTATTTCAGTTGGTGATGGAAGGTTTCGATAATGCAGAGATCGCGGAGAAATTGAATCTCTCCATAGATTCGGTAAAGTCACATAAAAAGCGGGGAAAACAATTGTTGAAGAACCGGTTAGGAGATATAACGGCGATCCTTTTGTTCCTGTCGAATTGTTAAATTTACAAGAAAGTGTCATTCAAGTGACACTTTTTTTATACTTGATTGTTTTTAGGTCGTAAAAGAAATCAAGATGAAAGAAGCATTTGAAATAGCACGAATTATTCAAAAGAGTTTGAAAGGAAGACTTTCAGAATCAGAGGAAAAGCTATTATCTGATTGGAGAAAAGTTTCTGATGAGAATGAACATGCCTTTCAACGAATGATTTCGGAGGACTTTTACACGGTTGGGATGGAGAAGTTGGAAACGTATGATTACCGGGTGGCCTACGGACGTTTCTTGCAAAAGAAGTACCAGCGACGTCGTAAAAGAAGATTCTTGATAAGCATGGCTCGGGTAGCTGCCGTTGCTTTGCCATTTGTGATGGCCGTTGTTCTATATGTCGGGTTGAATCGAGAGGAAGAACAAACGTTGCGTCCTTCCCTGGCTTCAAATATCCTTCCGGGAACGAGTAAAGCCGTGTTGACACTGGCGAACGGGCAAATGATTCCTTTGGGCAAAGAAACCACAGATAGTACGATTATCACGGATGGAACACAAATTAGTGCTTCGGAATCAGGGATAACATATGCCGATGGGGGAGAAAGTGAAGCGGTAGTTTACAATAAATTGGATATTCCTCGTGGTGGAGAGTTTTGCTTGACGCTTTCAGATGGAACAAGAGTATGGTTGAACTCGGAAACTTCTATCCAGTATCCGGTGGTTTTCGGGACAAAGGAACGACGGGTTTTCATACAAGGCGAGGCCTATTTTGAAGTGGCAAAAGACGCGAAGAAACCTTTTACCGTGCAGTTCATGAGTTCATCGGTAACGGTGTTGGGGACTTCTTTCAATATCCGGGCCTATCCGGAAGAAAAACAATCGCAAACCACTCTTGCAGAAGGATCCGTGAGAATATACAGTCCCGGTAGTTCAATGCTGTTGAAACCGGGAGAGCAAGCAGAGGTGAAGGCATTATCGGGAGAAATGGTAAAGAAGGAGGTTGATGTAAAGACTTTTACAAGTTGGAAGAACGGGCGCTTCGTGTTTGAGCAGGAACCGTTGGAGAATATAATGAGAACATTGGAACGCTGGTACGATATTCGTGTGATATTCCGGGATGAGGGGGCGAAGCGAATTTCTTTATCGGGAAATTTGAAACGATATGGTGACTTCTCCCAAGTGATGAACATGTTGCAGATGACGGGAGATGTGCGATTTGAATTACATGGAAATGATGTATATATAACTACAGAGTGAACCCCTCGATGGCCACGAGGGGAGAGGTAAGTGTGTAAAACTAACTAAATTAATTACATTATGAAGAAGAACCGAAATAAGTCTCTTCTAGGAGATTTATGGCTAATAAAGAACCGATTAATGAGGAGAATGACGATCGTTTTATTATTGTTTTCGTCATTCACGGCAGTGGCTCAGAATGTCACTGTGAAAATGAAGAATAGTTCATTTATCCAGATTGCTAAAGAAATTCAAAAGCAAACGGATCTTACCTTTTTGTATAATGATGCAAAAGTGGGTAATATTACAGGATTGAATCCTGATTTCACGAATACGGATGTAAAAACCGTTTTGGAGTATTGTTTGAAGAATTCAGGGCTTACCTTCTTGATCATGGACAACACGGTGGTCGTTAGTCCCGTGAAACCAACAAACCAACAGCAAGGGAACAAGCTTACGGTGACAGGTAAGATCACGGATCAACAAGGGCAACCTCTTCCGGGTGTGAATGTCATTATCAAGGGAACAACACTTGGATTCGTGTCAGACGTGGAAGGGAAGTTCACGGCGATTTGTTCGCGGGGTGATTCCTTGCTTTTCTCGATGGTCGGTTTCGAAATGCAAACCGTGGCAATTCATAATGACACCCCTTTAAATATCAAAATGAAGGAAGCCACGGAAGCATTGGATGAGGTTGTTGTTGTTTCAACGGGGTATACCCATTTGCCCAAAGAGCGTGCCACGGGATCGTTTGGCGTGGTTACCGCGAAGGAATTGGAAAAACGTCCTAGCCCGAATGTGTTAAATCGTTTGGAAGGAGTTGTTCCGGGAGTTTACGTGGATATCAAGAATTCAGATATGACTTTTTTGTATGGTTCTAACCGTACGGATGGACAACTGGAGGAACAAAATAATATTTCCATGAATATCCGTGGTAAGAGTAGTTTTACGGATGCAATGGCTCGTCCGTTACTCGTTGTTGACGGATTCCCGACGGATTTGGAAATGAAGAATTTAAATCCTAACGATGTAGAGTCAATCACGTTTTTGAAGGATGCGGCTGCTGCTTCAATTTGGGGTGCCCGGGCGGCCAACGGCGTGATTGTGATAGAGACGAAAAAAGGGAAAAAATCAGGTAAACCGGGAACTGCCGTGAGTTTTGGAATGAATATTATGACTTCTGCCGCTCCTCGTTTTAATTCATTGCCTGTAATGAATTCTGCTGAAATGATTGATTACGAACGGGAAATGGTAGATAAAGGATATATTACTCGTCCTGTAAATTCTCCATATAGTGCGGGATATGCAATTTCTGATGCTGCCAAAATATTATTGGATGCTAAAGAAGGGCTGATCAGCCAAGCGGATGCCGATGCATTACTCGATGAATTAGCAAGTCGCAAGGCTTATCGGGATGTGAAAAAGTATCTGTTGCAACCCGCTTTTTCTCAACAATATAACCTGTCATTTAGTGGCGCTTCGGATCAGACGTCTTATTTCCTGTCGGCTTCTTACGCTAATGAGCAATCTAGCACGAAAGGAGAACAGGGAGATCGTTTCACGTTGACCTCTAATTTGAATTTTAAATTACTGAATTGGGCTACATTGAGAACAGGGGTGCGGGCTTCCTTGATCAATATTAAAAATAATGGTCTTGGACTTTCTGCCATGCAGCCTTCTCTGGGAATATTACCTTTAATGCCCTATAACCAACTTGTGGATGATAACGGTAATCGGGTTGATTATTATCGTTACAATGAGGAATTTGTGAATGAAAAAGAAGGGCAGGGATATAAAAATTGGCGTTATAATTATCTTGATGAGTTGGATAACATGGATAATACCCGGAAAGAGCAAGCCGTTTCTTTAACGATGGGATTGAATATACCTATTCCCGGGGTAAAAGGTTTGGCTTTGGATGGTTCGTTGATGTACGAGAGAACCAATACTAAAACAAGAACGTTGGAGAATGGGGATACGTATGCTTCTCGCGACAGATATAATTATGCTACACGATATGATGCAAGTACCGGAACATTGACTCACGGACTTCCGGATGGTGGCTTGTTGTATCTAATTAATTCCGATGCCAGAAATTATAGTTTGCGCGGACAATTAAATTATGACAACACGTTTGATGAAATTCATCAAATATCTGCTTTGGCTGGAATTGAGTTGCGTGAAACAAGAACTTGGCAAAATAGTGCTTGGTATTATGATTATAATGATCAAACACTGCTAGCGGCTTCACAGATACAGAATCCTTATACCAACATATGGGGATGGACCTCATACTTAAACACGGGAAGTCCGGAAACGGATTACCAGCGTCGTTTCCTATCGTATTATGGAAATGTATCATATACCTTGATGAGCAAATATGTATTGACCGGTAGCGTGAGATACGATGATTACAACAATTTTGGCGTTGACCGGAAATATCGGGCCACGCCGATGTGGTCAACAGGATTGTCATGGCATATCGGTAGAGAAGATTTTATTCAAGACAATGTAGGGTGGTTAAATCAGTTAACATTCCGGGCCACTTATGGTTATAATGGAAATATCGATCAAAATCAATACCCTTTCACGCAAATATCCTTATCGACGAGTAACGACGCCTTCACGCAATTACCTTCTTCAAGTATAAATTTTGCTGCAAACCCATCCGTGCGCTGGGAAAAGACAGGGGTTTTGAATTTTGGATTAGATTTTGCGGTATTGAATCGCAGGTTGTCCGGTTCAATCGAGCTATACCGCAAATATTCTCGGGATTTATTTGCCGATTATACAATTAACCCGATATTTGGAGCCAACGCCTCTTCTTCTTACACCCTTTCTCGGAATGCGGCAAAAGTGAACGGTAAGGGTATCGATTTAGCATTGAATGGAGTGATTGTTCAAAAAGGAGATTTTAGATATGATGCAAAATTAACTTATTCGTATAACATCAACGAGGTCATATCCTCACCTTACGAAATGTCTCCCTATTTTTATTCCAGTGGAGGTGGTAGCGGTCGTATGTTGGAAGGATACAATATGAATAACTTCTGGGCTTATCGTTGGGCAGGTTTGGACGAGAATGGAGATTCCCAGATATACAATGCGGATGGAGACATTGTTAAATCAACGGAGAGCGTAACAAACGATGATCTTGTTTACGTGGGAACTTTAACTCCAAAATATTTTGGAGGCTTCTTTAATACTTTCTCCTATAAAGGATTATCCCTTTACGTGGGTATAACCTATAAGTTGGGGTATATTTTCCAAAAACCGACTATTTCCCAACAGGCCGGAGGAAGAAATACGTATTATGAAATAAATGAAGATATGGCAAATCGTTGGCGTGAAGCGGGGGATGAAGCAACCACCAATGTTCCGCGCATCGGGACGGATGCCAATAGTTTCGTGCGTTATCGCGGGGCTGACATACACATCCAGAAAGGGGACCATATTAGATTAAGAGAGGTTTCTTTAACTTATAACATACCGGCTAAGTGGTTGAATAAACTATTGATTAATAGCGGATCTATTGGTTTTAGTGCAAATAATCTAGGGTTAATCTGGAAAAAGAATAACGCGGGGATCGACCCTGACTTTATTCCCAACAGTCGTAGTCTCACGATGTCGCCTACACCGTCCTACAATTTCTCGTTAAACCTTAATTTTTAAAGATTAGTCGATATGAATAAAAATATAATATTAAGTTTGGTTATGGGGTTTTCCTGTTCACTTTCCGCTTGTTCGGATTGGGTGGATATTAAAACAAAAGGAAAACTGATCCCGGAGGAAACGGTGAACTATCGTTACTTGATGAATAATACTGAAAACTTTAAGTACACGCTTTCCTATCAAGATGTTGCTTCGGATGATATTAATATGTCTGATGAGACCCAGCAAAATGCTATTTATGAAACGCATAAATTCATTCCGATATACACTTGGGCCGATGAAATATATAGCCAGTCAGAAAACGACCAGGAGATGAACGCTGTCTATCAAGTCATTTATAACTGTAATGTAGTTATCGACGAGGTGATGGGCAGTAAAAATGGAACGAATGCCGAAAAAATGGCAATTCGTGCTGAAGCACTCGTACACCGTGCCGATGCCTATCTGGCTTTAGTAAATGTTTACGGGAAACCATATAACGCGGCAACCGCGACAACCGACCAAGGCGTACCTTTATTAACGACTCCTCGCGTTGAAGGATCTTTACCTCGTGCCTCCGTGGAAAGAGTATATGAGCATATTATTCAAGACTTGAATGACGCGTTTGAATATTTGCCGGATGTTCCGGAATACAATTTTTATCCGAGTAAATGCGCGGTATACGCCTTGAAAGCAAGGGCTTATCTGTTGATGGGGAATTATTCAGAAGCAAAGACAAATGCCGAGGAAGCATTGAAATTAAAAGGTGATTTGGAAGATTTGAATTTGTATGCTGGTGATGCTGCATCTTATCCGGAAAATTTGCAAGATAAAGAGGTTATATTGGCCAAAATGCCAAGAACCACCTTTGCTTTGGCTTCGTATAGTGCGGTCGATTTAGTATTAAGTGATGATTTGTTGAATTTATTTGATCAAGAGCATGATTTACGTTACTCGTATCTGACAAGACCCATGTCAGAATTAGGAGTGACCTATTCCGGACGGATATACTTCAAAAATCATTTGTACTCCAATACTTACCCGAAATATGAATCCCGTAACATGGGACCGTGTGTACCTGAAATGATGTTGATTGAGGCAGAGTCTTGGGCTCGCGAGGGAAACACGGCGGAAGCCATGAACCTTGTGAATAAATTGAGAGAGTATCGTTACGCTACGGGCGAGGACTATTTGTTGACAGCTGCGACAGCTAAAGAGGCTTTTTAGGCCATGTATTGCAGGAACGTCGTAGAGAATTGATGTGCCATGGTTTACGGTGGATGGATCAACGTCGTTTGACCAATGATCCCGACTTCCCGACACAAACGGTAACTCGGGTATTCAAGGGAACGACTTATACGTTGGAACCCGGTGCCGTACGTTATACCTTCCCGATGGGAGAACTTTACCTTGAAGAAAATCCGGAGATCGGACAAATAAAATAAGAGTTCGTAGATGGGAGTGTCTAACAAGTCACTCTTTTAATGACTACCTCCCCTAACCCCTCCTTGCACAGGAGGGGAAACCGCTTGGTAATCAACTCTCCCCCTGTGTAAGGGGGAGTTGGAGGGGGTAGCTTGTTGATAGAAATAAGACTTGTTAGACACCCTCTTCTTACCGACTCTTCATAAACTATTAAATTGTATTGTATGAAAAAAATCACGTTGTTAGGAAGTATCGTCATACTTCTCTTATTTACCTGTGTAGCTAAGGCACAGGATCGTAAACCTTTTCACATCATTCCATTGATACCTGTTGTCGGGCAGGATGTAAAATTCACGTATGATAATTCGTTGACCTCACTGGCTGGTGAGGAAACCATTTACGGAACAATTTACTACTGGGAGAATTTGCGTTGGCGAGCAGAAGATTTGAAATTGGTGAAAAATGATACGGCATGGGAGGCTACTTGTCGAGTGCCTGAAAATTGTGCATTGCTATCATGCAAATTTTACGCGGGCGACAAAAAGGATACCGGTGGACGTGGCACGTACACGACCATGACCTTTGACAAACGTGGACAGAATCTACCGACTGCTTACATGGCTTGGGGAATGTTGCGGAACAAAACGTTGGAATCCTTACCGGGATATTGTGAAGAAGAGGCGTATATCGGTGATGATATCATGCGTTTTTGGCTGAACCAACAACTTATGAAAGATCCTGGGGCTCGGAAATACGTGTTTTACTATGCGGCAAAACTGTTGAACCAAATGATACCGGGAGAGAAACACGAACAAATGTTAAGCGACGTGGATTTCATACTGAATCTACCGGATGCAGATGAGGAGACATTACTGAAAGCATTGGAAGTTGCCAAGGACATCGTGAAAGACAGCACGAAAGCGGTAGCCATAGAAGCCCGGATCTTAAAAGATTACCCCGATGGAATTCTGGCCAGGGACCAAGAGATCTGGCGAATCTTCCGAATCATGGATGCCGATGTAAAAGCCCCGGAACTGGAGGCATTCTTAAAGCGATTCCCGACGGAAAAGTTTCAAGAAATAGAAACTGAAACTTCGTCCATGTACCTGGGCAAAATCTTTCAGGCCGTCATTTACCAGGCTGTTATCAAGAGAAACGATTTTAGCCTGTTGTACAAATACATTCATGATGTACCTCATCTTTATTTACAGACATTTTACTGGCACATGGTACAAGTGCCGCTGAGAACCAACCAGAGAACGCCGGAGCAGGTATTTCCTCCTGCCAAAGCTATTTACAACGAGCTGATGACCCGTCCTCAAGCCGGTTCCGAGCGGGTGTATTCCAAAAGAGAGTGGAAAGACTATTTACTTACCAGATGCAAAGATATGATCTTGAAACACGCGTTCGTCTTGGATGCAACCGGTACATCTGCCGAAGCCTTGGAGTTGATGGAGGAAATCAAAGAGAAATACAACTTCAAATCGGCAGAATACAACGATCAATACGTTCGTCTATTGGAGAAAAATGGCTATCAGTCGATGGTAATTCCCACCATCATCGCAAGTATACGGGAAGATGCCTTTACTCCCGAAATGTTAGAAACCCTACGCAAGGATTACGTGAAACAACACAAGAACGATAAAGACTTCGAGACTTACCTCGCTTCTTTAAAGTCACAAGAAAAGCAGCAGGAATTGCAAAAACATTTGCAGGAAACGATGATCAACAAAGATATTGAACTTTTTGCCATGGAAGACCTGAACGGTAAAAAGGTTGACCTTTCAAAAATGAAGGGAAAGATAATCGTGTTGGATTTCTGGGCAACCTGGTGTGCTCCTTGTAAGGCCTCTTTACCGGGCATGCAAATGTCAGTAAACAAATATAAAGACGACCCGAACGTGGCGTTTTTCTTTATTTCCACGATGGAAACGGCTGCTGATTTTAAAGAACAGATTCGGAAATTCATGAAGGAACATAACTACACGCTGCACGTGCTTTGCGATAACGTGAACCCGAAAACGAAAAAGAGATCGGCCGTTTATGATACTTACGCGAAGGCGTTTAAATTTTCCGGTATTCCTCACAAACTGATTATCGACGGGAATGGAAAATTACGTTGGAGCATTAACGGATACATGGGAAGCCCCTCGGCTTTGGCAGAAGAAATGAACCTGATGATTGAGATGTTGAAAGCAGCCAAATAACCCTTCGTTTGGTAATCAACCCTCCCCCTGTATTTAATAAGGCGCTTTTCAGCGCCTTATTAAATATTCTCTCGCAACCAATCCCCCATAATTTGCAACGCCTCCTCTGAAAACACATCTTCCAGATCGGGTATCTCCTCCCGGGTACACTCTTTACAGCGTTGAAACATGTGGTTCAAACCGGGTAATTCCACGATCTTGTACCGCATATTCCCACCTTTATCCAGCAATTGCTTGATGGATGCCAAGTTTTCTTTTGCGGGCACCATGATATCCTTGTCCCCGTTTAGCGCCAGCACGGGTTGGTGAATGCGAGGAATATAATCCTCCGGATCATAACTGATCATCTCCCTGTACCAGCGTCCTTGTGCTTGACGCAGGTAACGACTGAAAAACATTTCGTCTCTCCCGTCATTAAAATTGACGGCTTTCAGCGTGGCTTCATCCTGTTGTGCCACCCATTGATCGAAAGCCTGCCGCAAAGGAACGTCCAACGGCTCTTCCAAAGGAACGGCGTGAACTTTGTCAAATAGCGTATTAAAAAGACTCATGAACTGATCAACCCGCTCCGGTGTCATCCCGGGAGTCGTGCGTAAGATGGCGTCATTTTGTAATTTTAAAATCTGCAGCCCGTCAACGCCCACACCCGCGAGGGAGATAACGAATGCTACATCCGGCGAATCGGCTCCCAACATGAGTGCCACCTGCCCGCCTTCGCTATGTCCGATCACCCCGATGCGCTTGGCGTCAACCTCCGGCCGTTGTTTCAAGTAATCGATCCCCGCTTGGGCATCCCGAGCAAAATCGCTCGTCGTAGCCTCCTCGTATATCCCGTTGGTCTCCCCGGTTCCCCGGTCATCGGCTCGTAGCACGACGAATCCTTGTCGGGTCAGGTAATCCGCGATCTTAAAGAATGGCTTGTGCCCGGAAAAAGTCCCGTCCCGATCCTGTTTCCCGGTTCCGGATATGATAAGGGCTGCGGGAAAAGGCCCTTTGCCTCGCGGAATCGTCAGCGTACCTGCCACTTGTATCGAATCACATGACGCGTAACTGACATCTTCAGAACGGTAAGGATAAGGTGGGCGTGGATTTTGTGCAAAATAGACCGGCTGCAGGCTATCGACTTTCCCGAGAGCGAATTCCCGTCTCTTCCCGTAGGTCGTTACTTCTGCTTGAATAGAATCCTTGCCGGAACGGAAGGAACCTTCAAAGCGGATATTCTCCCGGTTAAAGATAGCGAGAATACTCTCGTCCGAAAGTACAAGCGTGTCGGCTTTTGCCTTCTCAACCCATTGTTCCGGAAGTGATAGGAAAGCTTGAGACGTCCCGTCCGGTGTGGTTTCTAACTCGATAAATACTCGTTTACTACCGGATTGCCCTTGCCACGCGTGAGGCGAAGAGGTACATCCGATCAGCGTAATGGAAAATAACAGTGCGATTGTTTTCAAATGTAACATACAGTTTTAATTTTAGTTCTCCCTCAAAACATCCAACTGCCTGAAAAGTGTCACTCGGCCTGTGAAATTCTTCCCGTAAAACCTCTCCGATACTACCCCCTCCTTACTCCGGGTGTGAGCTAATAACCAAGCGGTTTCCCCTCCTGTGTAAGGAGGGGTCAGGGGAGGTAGTCCTGCCCCACCCCTTTGCAATCTCCCCAAGAAAGCATACCTTTGTCCAAAATTATCACACGTAAAACAACACCTATGTCATTTGAAAATACACCCCTGGTAGCCCGTTACGAGCGGCGTCTGATCATAAGGAACAAATTGTTTTGGATATTCGCCTCTTGCGTGATCATCGGCATCACGCTTTCGCACTGGATATGGCAGGGGGAGGGATTAGGCAGCTCGCGGTGGTTAAACAGAGCTTTGCCCTCGTTCATCCCTTTTTGGAATGCCTGGTTTTATAACCTGCTGCAAGGCATCATCGTGATTTTCATCGGCATCGACTTCGTGTGGAGAGACCGGCGCTTGGAAACGAATGCCGTGTTCTCAGCCCGTCCGGTAACCAACCTGGCTTACCAAACGGGAAAAGTGTTGGGAATCGTGGAAGTTTGCTTGACACTGAACCTCATCACGATGGCCTTGGGAATGATCTTCCATCTCCTGTTCGGTGAACCGGGAACATTCCAATTGAAAATTTACCTCGTCTACCTCTTCCTGCTCACCTTGCCCACCTTATCCTTCATCTTGGGAATAGCTTTAATCGTGGCCAATCGGGTAAAAAACCATGCCTTGGCCCTCTTGATACTGCTCTCCCTCTTCGCCGCCTTTTACTTCGGGGCAGCGGACTTACTGTGGGGAACCGTCGACCCCTGGGGACGCGTGCAGCCGCTATTATTCTCGGACGTGACGGGAATAACCCGCCCGGCATGGCTGATCTTGCAACGGGGCATGTTCCTTCTCCTGGGTCTGGGACTCATCACGCTTGCCACGGGAATGATGCCGCGCCTCTCCGAGCGGCCCGCTACCCTGTGGAAAGTGAGAGCCGGGGGAGGTGCGTTGATATTGCTCGGCCTCGTGCTGGGAGGAACTTATTATGCCCAATTCCACGAAATCAACAGCCGCAGAGCCACCTACCGGGATATATTCCAAAAATATGTAGACATAAAAGGCACTCGCGTGAAAACACACGATATCTACTTCCGCCAGGAAGGGAACAAAATGATAGGGGAGAGCACCCTGCTCTTGGCAAACGAAGGCCCGCAACCCTTGCCGACCCCCGTGCTTTACCTGAACCTGGGACTACGCGTAACAGCCTTACGGGGGCATGACGGCGAAGAGTTGCCTTACCACCGGGAAAGCCAAGCGATTATCTTGCAAACACCCCTGTCTCCCGGCGAGGAAACTCTTGTACGCCTAACCTACGAGGGGCCGATCGACGAGGCCGTTTGTTTCCCCGATTTCACGGACGAGGAGTTTCATGACACCCGTTTGCGGTGCTTCTTCCGGGGATACGATTTGCGATTCCGGCACGGAAGATGTTTTGTCCGTGTCGGGGACAACTACACGTTGCTCTTCCCGGAATGCTTGTGGTACCCCGTTGCCATTCCCCCCGTGAACGTGAACACCCCCTTGGCCCGGCAGTATGATTTCACCCGTTACCGCCTGAAAGTCGGGAATGTCGGGCAGCGGGTGGCTATCTCGCAAGGGGAAATGACAACCAATGGCGACACCGCCATCTTCACCAACCACCAACCCTTGCCCTCCCTAACCCTCGCGATCGGAGCGTACGAACGCGAGACCATCGTCTTGGACTCCTTGACCCTTGAATTGTATTATTTCCCCGGGCATGACTTCTTCACGCGGGACTACACCTGCCTGAAAGACTCCGCCCGACTCCTCTTGGAAGATCCGGTAAGCCAGATCCGGGAGATAAAAGGAGGGGATTACCCTTACCGCAAATTCACCTTGGTCGAAACACCGGCGAACTTCGTCCCCCACTCGCGGAAAGGCCTCACGGGGAGTGAATTCGTTCAACCGGAGATCCAGTTCTACCCCGAAAACATGTACCTCGGGTATTACATGCACGTGGGCTTCTGGCCGGGAAGCGAGGATGAAAGAACCCGTTTCGAACTCGAGATGGAAGAACTCCGTAACGTGCTCGTCATAAACTTACTCGCGGGCGTCTTTGATTGTTCGGCCCAGTTCGGCGATTTCATGGGCGTGCTGCAATCCGACCAATACCCGGGCTTTGGCGCCATCGTCAACGATTTGGCCAAGGTCGACTTCTTCAACGGGCCGATGGTCTACATAGGAGAGGAAGTCAGTGATTCCGAAATCATCACCTATTGGCAGGAAAAATCCATGCGGGAGGCTTTCGCTGACCGGGAAGTAGAAGGAGATCGATTACAAACACTGCTGAGGAAAAAGTATAGATTGATACAAAAACACCTGCAAGCCCTCGTCGGGGAGCGGGAATTATTCCATTTCATGAAGCAATTCAAGCAAAACCATCTCTTCGCCTACCCGCCATTCGAACAACTTGAGCGGGAATTTAACGCTCGTTTCCGCGTCAACCTCCGGGAAATCCTGGATTACTATTACGACAGCAAAGAACTACCGGCATTATTCCTCCGGGACATGAAAGTCGAATTATACGAAGAAGGCGAGGAGGCTAAAAACATCGGTAGCTGCAAAATATACAACCCCACATCCTCCCCGGCCGTAGTGACGCTTAGCGTGGCAACCTACTCCATGGGCGACAACGAACATGGCTCCGGCCTCCGTAACTATCTGATCCCCGGGCACACGTGCAAAGAAATCCGGGCCGATCTGGGTACCCGCAATATGTTCGCCCTGGAAATGAACCTCTGCCAGAACCTTCCCGGTGAACGAACCTTGGAATGGACCTCGTCCGAGAACATACCCAAGACGCGCGACGCGAAAACGGGCATTTGGGATACGGACAGCGCCCTCTTCACTCGCGAAGAACCGGGAATAGTGGTGACTGCCGAGGACCCTGGTTTTAGCATTCACGAGAAAAACCGGAAGGGAAAACTGGCCGCTTACCTTTCCACCGAACAGCACGGGAAAAAATATCATTACATCTACGACCACGATCGTTGGACCCTAGTCCTGGATCCCCAATGCTACGGCGATATCGTGAAAAGCGCTTACTACAAAATGGCTGGAACCGGGAAATCTCAAGTGGAATGGAAAGTGAACGTGGAGACCCCCGGGAAATACGAAGTGTTTGCCTACCTCCCGGACGTGGAAGCCACCTCCGCCCGTAAAGTTTTTATCGGGGGAGCCCGACTTTTTTACCGGGTGACCTCCGCCGACGACATCACTGACGTGGAATTGTTTTTGGATGACGAGCAACCGGGATGGATCTCCTTGGGAGTGTTCAACTTCGATCGCGGTGAATACAGCGTCTTTTTAAGCGATCGCGGCGGTGATTCTTTGTCCCGCGAAAATAGTGATACTCGCGGATGGGATGGTGAATCCGTGCAATTCATCTTTGCCAATGCCGTGAAATGGGTTCCCGTTAAATAGAATCGTGATGCTCCTTGATCGAAAGCAGGAGAGAAATAGTGCTTGTTAATTCATGAATATCCACGGGTTTCGTCACGTAAGCATTACACCCGCACGCGTAAGCCGTTCGCCTGTCCTGCTCGAAAGCGTGGGCGCTGACAGCAATAATCGGAACCTCCTCGTCTATCTCCCGGATGGCTTGCATGGCAGTAAGCCCATCCAAGCGGGGCATTTTGATATCCATCAATATGATATCGGGAGAAGAATTCTTGAATAGCCGGACCGCCTCAATACCGTCGCGTGCGTGGATAATCTGGTAATCTCGTTTTAATAGAGCGAACAAAAGCAAATAGTTGCTTTCGTTATCTTCTGCAATAAGAATAAGCGGCTGTATCTCTAACTTCATGAAGTGTTTCGTGCTATTTGTGTGGCAATATTGCGCGTTCATTAAATGAACGTTTAATAATATCTCATATACCTAAGTGCCAATAAAATGCGGATTGTTAATTCCCATCTCGCTTTCTAATTGAACTTGAGAATTTTAAAAATAAGCAATATAGCTATCATGAAGTCAAAAAAATACGTACATTTACACACTCATTAAACGTTCGTTTAATGATACAACTTTCATATCAGAAATCACCCGTACTTCACCTCAATTCCCCGCTGATTCATTACTTTTGCATGGAAGTAAAAACGTGTAGAAATGAAAGCCAAGATAAACAAAACCAACGCCGCTCGTTTGCTCGATAAAGCGAAAATCCCCTACGAGCTCATCCCTTACGAGGTAGATGAAAATGATTTGGCTGCCACTCACGTGGCGGCACAACTGGGCGAGAACATCGAACAGGTATTCAAAACCTTAGTGCTACACGGGGATCGAAATGGCTATTTCGTCTGTGTCATCCCGGGTGATCACGAACTGGACTTAAAAGTGGCAGCCAAAGAATCCGGGAACAAGAAAGCAGATTTGATCCCGATGAAAGAATTATTGCCCGTTACCGGCTACATCCGGGGAGGATGCTCACCCATCGGCATGAAAAAAGAATTCCCCACCTTCATTCACGCTAGCTGCCTGAAGTTCGAATACATCTACATCAGCGCCGGCATCCGGGGCCTACAAATCCGCCTGAACCCCAAAGACCTGATCTCCTACACCCGTGCCGCACTTCTCCCGGCCTAACCCCCAATCCGCGTAGTATTCCACCCTCCCCCTGTGCAAGGGGGAGTCGGAGGGGGTAGCCCCCGCATCCCTTCTTCCCAATACAACCTCCCCTGACCCCTCCTTACACAAGAGGGGAAACCGCTTGGCAATCCCCCTTCGCGACTCCCTCAACCCGCGTAGTATTCCACCCTCCCCCTGTGTAAGGGGGAGCCGGAGGGGGTAGTCCCTGTGTTCCATTCCCCCAACTCCCCCCCAAATAATTTGGTCTGCTTTTTGCATTACCGAAAACATAAACTAAATATCGCGATGAAAAAAGTAATTTTGTATGGCATACTACTCCTCCTATATCGGTGTGATTTAATCGAATACCACCCGTATGACGTCCGTTTACACGGGCAAACGGGTATAAACGAGAAAAACATCGCCCGTATAGAAGAGAGCTGCAAGGGAAAAGACACCCTGCGCTTCGTGTTAATGGGCGACAGCCAGCGCTGGTACGACGAAACGGAAGCCTTCGTGAAAGCCCTCAACAACCGGGACGACGTCGACTTCGTGATCCATGGCGGCGACATCTCCGATTTCGGCTTGACGAAAGAATTCCTCTGGGTGCGGGACATCATGGAAAAACTGAAAGTGCCTTACGTGGCCCTGCTCGGGAACCACGACATCCTCGGCAACGGGATGGACGTGTTCCTGAAAGTCTACGGGGACGAAAACTTCTCCTTCCGGGCGGGGAACACCAAATTCATCTGCCTGAACACCAATGCCCTGGAATTCGACTACTCGCACCCCGTGCCCGACTTCACCTTCATGTACAACGAACTGCAGGACACGGTGGGCTGCCCCCGCACGATTCCGGTCATGCACGTGCAACCCTTCAACGTCGAATTCAACAACAACGTGGCCCGCGGCTTTCACCTCCTGTTACAGGAATTCCCGGGAATGGAGTTCTGCTTGCACGCGCACAGTCACTCGCTGCTTCATGAAGAACTATTCAACGACGGGATCCCGTACATCGGTTGTGCCGCCATGAAAGACAAAAACTACCTGTTATTCACTTTAACTCCGGGAGGATACGCGTATGAAGTGGTCTATTATTAGGGTCGGCATCGTGGCCCTCTTCATGGGTATGACAACCATCGTGTCGGGAATGACGGAGGACGACCGGGCGCAACGACGGGCAGAACGCCACCAGCGTAAATTGCAGCAGTACCGCTCCGGGTGGAACCGTCTGATCCCGAAATACCAGAACATACAATATGCCGGATCCATGGGATTCCTCTCCCTCGGCGTCGGTTGGGATTACGGGCGAGAAAAGCAATGGGAAACGGAAATCATGTTCGGCCTCGTACCTCGTTTTTCTTCCAACAAGGCAAAAGTAACCTTCACCTTGAAACAAAACTACGCGCCCTGGGAACTCCCTCTCGGCGGCAAATGGTGGCTGGAACCCCTCGTGACGGGCTTGTACATGAACACCGTGCTCTCCGATGACTTCTGGGTAAAGGAACCGGAAAAATACCCGAACAACTACTATAAATTCTCCACCCGCGTACGCTTCCACGTCTTCGTCGGCCAGCGAATAGCCATCGATCTCGGGCCTCATTCCCCCTTCCGCCGCGTCACGGCATTTTACGAATTGAGCACCTGCGACCTCTACGTCATCAGCAGCGCCACGAACAAATACGTGAAAACGTGGGACATCCTCAGCTTCTCCTTTGGTGTGAAATTACATATCTTGTAATTATTTCTCGTATATTTGTTGAATCATCTAAAACCGAATAGCATTATGATTTTAGATTTTGGATTTATGATTTATGATTTCCACCCATGGAGCCAGTGCTTTAACTACCCCCTCCGGCTCCCCCTTGCACAGGGGGAGAGACGGACGCGAGAAGACGCTTCAATGTTACAATGTAGCTTGTCCTCCCCCTTCCCAAGGGGGAGTCAGAGGGGGTTCATTCTAAATTCTAAACTCTAAATTCTACATTAATGAAACATCTGTCACTCCCCAGCCCCGCGACCTCCCGCATCCCGACCCTCCGATGCCTCCTCTGCCTCGGCTTGTTGCTACTACTCGTACCCCTCGCCGCGGAGGCGCAGCGGAAAAAAGTGGGGGTCGTCCTGAGCGGTGGGGGAGCGAAAGGCGTGGCACACATCGGCGTGTTGCAAGTGTTGGAAAAAGCGGGCATCCCCGTGGATGTCATCGTGGGTACCAGCATGGGCTCCATCGTGGGCGGCCTCTACGCCATCGGTTACTCGGCCGACCAACTGGACAGCCTCGTGCGCGTGCAGGACTGGATGTTCCTCCTAAGCGATAAAGTGAACCGCTACGACCTTCCGTTCGGGGAAAAGGAACAGGACGGCAAGTACCTCCTTTCCCTCCCTTTTGACCGGGGGAAAAAGCGTCCCTCGGGATTCATCAGCGGGCAAAACGTCTACAATCTCTTCTCCGACCTCACCGTCGGCTACCACGACTCCCTCGACTTCCTGCAACTGCCCATCCCCTTTGCCTGCGTGGCGGCAGACCTCTTCCACCGCGAAGAGATCGTGATGACCAGCGGGAACCTCGTGCAGGCCATGCGGGCGAGTATGGCCATCCCCGGCGTCTTTACCCCGGTGCGAACGGACAACCGCGTGTTGGTGGACGGGGGCATACTGAACAATTTCCCGACAGACGTGGCCCGCCGCCTGGGTGCCGAAATCGTCATCGGGGTCGACGTCCAGGCCGATTTGATGAAGGAAGACAAGCTGGCGTCCGTCTCCGGCGTGATACCGCAAATCATCAACCTCCTCTGCATGAACAAGCACGAGGAAAACGTGCAACTTGCCGACCTCGTCATTCGCCCCGACGTGAAAGGCTACTCGGCCGCCAGTTTCAGCGCCCGCTCCATCGACTCGCTACTCGCCCGGGGAAAAGTGGCGGCCCTGCAACAATGGTCCGGGATCATGCAGGTAAAAGAATTGATCGGGAAACCCGAACGCCCGGGTCGCGAGATGCCCCAAGCCCCCCGACCGGATAAAATCCCCATCCGGAACATCATCATCCGCGGCCTCTCCCCGCGCGAGGAGGAATGGGTGCGCCGGAAAATGCGGATCGAGGAAAACAGCGTGATCACCTTGCACGACATCCATCGCGAGATAGCCACCCTGTACGGCACGAAAGCGTTCGCGGCCGTGAACTACCGCCTGCTGGGGACCGTCCCCCGCGACCTGGAGCTCACCCTGCAATCCAACCCCATGAGCACGCTGAACGTCGGCTTCCGCTTCGACACGGAGGACATGGCGGCCCTCTTGTTCAACACGACCTTAAACAACCGGGGCCTGCGCGGCTCGCAACTCGCCCTGACCGGACGCTTGAGCAAGAACCCTTACGTGAAACTGGAATATTCCCTGGAAAACACCTTCCTGCGCGGCTTCAACCTCGCCTACCTCTTCCGCTACAATGACGTGAACTACTACCGGAAGGGGCGCAAGACGAATAACGTGACCTATCGTTACTACATGGGCGAGCTGGGATTATCCAGCCTCTACCTGCGGAACTTCAAATTCAAAGTGGGATTGCGCTACGAGTATTTCGACTACAACTCCCTGCTCTTCTCCAACGAGGACGAGGTCATGAGCGTCCGCCCCGAGGGCTTTTTCAGCTATTACGGGGTGGCGGAACTGGACACCTACGATCGTCGCTTTTATCCCACCCGGGGCATCTCCCTGCAGGCCGCCTACTCGCTGTACACGGACAACCTGGCCACGTACGACGGGGGATCGCCCTTCTCCGCCCTCTCGATTCGCTTCCGCCCGGTGCTTTCCCTTTCCGACCGCTTGAAAATGCTCCCCTCCGCGTACGGGCGGGTGCTGATCGGTCACGATCCCGCCTACTCCTACTTGAACCAACTCGGGGGCACGGAATTCGGACGCTACAACGCGCAACAGATGCCTTTCGCGGGAATCAACCGCGTGGAGGTCTTCGAGAACGCCGTCATCGTGGGCCGCTTGCAACTCCGTCAGCGCATGGGCCGCAAACACTACCTCTCCCTGACCGGCAACTATGCCCTGCAGGACGATAACTTCTTCGACCTCTTCGGCCGTAAAGGCATATGGGGTGGGGGCATCGGTTATTCCCGCGACTCGATGCTGGGACCGGTTGATCTGATCTTCAGCTTCTCCGACTGGTCGGAAAAGGTGGAGTTTTATTTTAATCTAGGGTTTTATTTTTAATTTAGAATGAACTGATTTACGATTTACGATTTATGATTTATGATTGAACCCCCTCTGGCTCCCCCTTGGGAAGGGGGAGAAACGGGCGCACTCCCCCTCAATGTCACAGCGCCGCGCATCCCCCCCCGGAGAAACGGACGCACTCCCCCTCAACGCCACAGCACCGCGCATCCTCCCCCTGTGTAAGGGGGAGTTAGAGGGGGTAGTTGGGAAGCTAAAAG
>ERZ1673736.2030-NODE-2030-length-23992-cov-6.710574_pt1 | contig 23992 bp, 17 predicted proteins | sample MGYA00580212_ERZ1673736 | MGnify/ENA primary metagenome ERZ1673736 (study PRJEB41218, sample SAMN15661752) | gut metagenome | host: Homo sapiens | place: Canada: London | collected 2015-08-20/2019-03-30 | study: EMG produced TPA metagenomics assembly of...
ACAGTTCTGTAAATAATCTTCTTACATTTGCAGCAATGATCATTTTCCCATTCAATATCTTTAAATACACACTGACATCCCTGATCGTATTCTTTATTTATAAGAGAATCCGTGTAGTGCTTAAAGGTGACTGATGGCAGACATGTCCGACGGAAGGGGAGCAGTGAAGGTCATCTTCTGTCCTGTGATGGGATGGGGGAATTCCATGTGGTAGGAATGTAAGGCCTGGCGGGTGATGTGTTCCATGTCAGGGTTGTAGAGGTAGTCTCCGATCAGGGGATAGCCTAGGTATTTCATATGGATACGGATCTGATGGGTGCGGCCGGTTTCCAGCTGAAGGGAGACCAGGCTGTGCCCATTTTCTTTTTTTACCAGTTTATAATGGGTGATGGCTTCTTCTCCATGGTCAAAATCTACGGTGCGCTCAATGATGGAGCCTTCTTTGCGGGAAAGAAGTGCTGTGATGGTTCCTGTGGGTGGGGTGAGGTCACCCTTTACGATTGCCAGGTATTCCCTGTGTACCAGGCGTTTTTTTGTCATATCGGCCATAATGCTGGCGCTGACCAGGTGTTTGGAAATTACGGTAAGTCCGGAGGTATCCCGGTCCAGGCGGTTGCTGCAACGGAAGATAAAAGGCTTTCCCTGATCCTGGTAGTACCATGCCAGGGCATTGGCCAGGGAGTTATAGTAGTTTTTCATGGAGGGATGGATAGGCATTCCGGCAGGTTTGTTGATCACCAGGATGTCTTCATCTTCATAAACAATGTTCAGGGGAAGCTTTACCGGTGGGATTTTCTCTGAGGATTCTGTCTCGCAGATACAGACCTGGAGATGGTCGCCTGCAGCCAGAGTCTGACGCATATAGTAGTGGATTCCGTTTACCAGGATACTTTGAGGCATCCGTTTGATTTCTGTGAAATTCTGCCGGGAGTATCCCTTTCTTCTGAGAAATTGTTCTACCCGAAGTCCGTTCTGGGATTCCGGGATTGTATATTCTATGGTTCGGTTCATAAGTTTCTCCTTTTGGGTGTGAAATATAGAAAGATATGGAGATTTCGGAATTATAGGAACAGCAGATCGTGATTAATGGTTTTATAAAATAATCTTCTGCATTCTGGGAGATCCTGTGTCTGGCCCAGCACCCACATCATTTTGGTAACAGAAGCTTCCAGAGTCATGTTATAGGATTCCAGTATGGGAAATTTCTCCTTGATCACTTTTCCAACCTGGTAGACTTCCATATCGCTGCCCTCATGGGTTACCTGAGTAGCCATGCATACCAGTTTACCGGCAGAGATCCAGTCTGAAAGTGCATTCAGAAAACTGTCATTGCCATAGTTTGGAAGAACGCCTACGCTAAAGGATTCGATGATAAGCCCGTCATAGGAGCCTGCCAGAGTGTCCAGGATCCGTCCGTCAGTTCCGGCAATTACTTTGCCGCCAAATACAATGGAGATACCGTGAGCCCTGTCGTGGGAGGCAAAACGCAGGCTGTCCAGCAGATTGGAGCGGGCATCTGTGATTGCCAGGTCAATGGACTGGAAATTACATTTTATTGCTTGATTCTTGGAACAGTAATTCATGACTGGACGGAAAAATAAAACAGGAGAATGTACATCAGCAATTCCCTGAGTGAAAATCCTTTTATCTCCTCATTATCCCAGACGCCGGCAGGATAGCAGCTGGCAAGGAAGGTATCCGGACCACAGTAAAGCCCATAGAGAAGCAGTCTCTTTCCTTCGCGGATTCCTTCCGGTTCCATGATCAGTCCCCAACGGAGCTGATCCATCAGATGGAGGTAGAGAGACACACATAGAACCAGATTGCTGTTACGGTTCCTGGAGAGAAAAACATCTTCCAGTGCAGAGGCCTTTTCAAAACAGACATTCCAGGTGTTGAAAAATGACTGGTGTTCTTTATAAAAATCCCACATGATACCTGGGGTGATTCCATATCTGGCAGTTCGGATAAGTACCTGGAACTGCCTTGCACCGCTGGCTGCGGTCTGTTTCAGAAGTGCCTGTGTGACTGCAGTGCTGACTGTTCTGCCGATAAGCTCTCCCAGTTTGGAATGTCCGGAGGCGTCTGTGAGGGTGGTTTTTCCATCCATACAGGCTGCGATCACAGTTCCGTCTGTGCCTGAGCCGGTAGCGATTTCCTCAGAATAGCAGCTTCCAAGTAAAAGATGGGAAACAGCAGCAGCTTTTGCTTCTGAACAGAGCATCAGTGCCCGGCCTATGGCCGCGTCTGTAAGGTTCTGGTTGATATATATAAAAATATTGATGGTTCCGGGAGGCAGCATTTCATAAAAACCATTGTGCTCACAATAGGAGGAAGGGTCTCCCGGACACATTCCATTGGAATCAATTCCTCCTGTGACAGCAGCAGTTACAGATAATTCCTGATGCCGGAGCGTTTCCACTGCGCAGAGCTCTGTCCAGGCGGCTGTGCTCAGTGCGGTGGCAGTCTGTGGGTTGATTTCCAGTCTTTGTGCATGTATCATCAGATCCTTCTCATAGGTATCTCCCAGCATTTCGCATTCATAATCACCGTTCATGCAGTTAATATTTAGTGCATGGGTAAGATGTGTGGTGATTCCGCCGTTCAGAGGACTGGTGCTGAGAACCTTTGTCCTTCCTGGAAAAGTAAAAATCGTACTTCCGTTTTTCTGACTGTAAGTAAATATATCATTCATTATAATCCCTCTCTAATATTCAAAGATATTCCACTTTAAATCCGGACTCCTGACAATATCGGTCTGCTTTGGAGCCTTTATAGCAACGGATCGTAGCTGCACGGTTAATGATCCATTCTCCGATATACTCCGGATCATGGCGGATTTCCAGGTACTGCAGGCGGTTACATCCGTGAAAAACCCATTTTCCGATATAACGGACATTAGGCGGGAGAGTAACAGTAATCAGGTTATTACATTTGAAAAAAGCACTTTCATCCAGAATTTCCAGTGAATCGGGGAGCTCCAGGGAAGTCAGGCCACAGGAATAAAAAGCCTGATTACTGATTACCTTCAGATTTTCCGAAAAATGGACTTCACTCAGATTTTTGCATTTGTAAAAGCTGCCGTTACCTATCTCCTGAAGCGAATCAGGAAAAGAGATTTCTCTTAATGCAGAGCATTCTGAAAAGGCGTCTGCCTGGATTTTAAGCAGCCTGCTTTCACTGGAAAAAAGAGTTTCTGATAATTTGTGGGCGTTGCGGAGCATGCCCTTTGAAATTGTGGAAATATATTGAGGGATATAGATAGAGGATAAAGTGGTACAGTCGGAAAATGCTTCCTTTCCAATCTGGCACAGACTTTCAGGAAGAAGCAGATGTTTCAGGCGGCTGCATCCCGAAAATGCGTTTGAGCCGATCTGTTTCAGACCATATGGAAATGAAACAGACTGGATCATGGATCTGTTCTGGAAGGTTTTTTCAGAAATAATGGTACAGTTTGCCGGAATGTCTATATCTCTTTTTAAATATGGGGTACAGTTACAGCGTTGAAGTGTCAGGTTTTGTTTTCTGCCGGATATATTGTATGTCATAAAAAAAACTCCTTTGCAATAGAATATTTGTTTTCTCTGCAACGGAGCAATGTAATACTTTCATAAACGGGCAGGTTGATGAAATGCATGAACAAAAACCGTCAGGTTGCCGATACTCCGTATTCCGGTAAGAAACAGAGAAAACATCTGGTAAAAAGGGATCTTTCTTTAGTACAAAAATGGGTACACTAAATAAGATCACCCTTCCACTTCCCATTGCGTGTAGTTGGTGGCGGCAGCCTTAAGCAGGTATTCTGACTCACGCAGTGACGCTGTAATCTCTCCTTCTCACATGATAATATGCAATGGATATGAGACCCAGCTGCACGTATACAGCAGCACGACTGTCCAGGATTCTGACCTGATTCCCTCTTGGCTGAAGGTCCGACATCCTGTGCCGTGACCAGCAGAACTTAAAACCGGTAATTGTTTGTAAATATTTGGTTTGATTCTATTATATATGTTTTGTGAGAAGAATCAATTGGTTTTTTGAAAAAAATGCAAATAAATGGTGGATTTTTCCAGACTGGGCTACGCTGAGGCTTTTTTATCTGTGCAATCAGATTTGCAGACAAGTAAGTGGTATAGTTATTTCGAAAACGATGTACTAGGTACTGGATGTATGGAAATATATTATGGTTGGCATTGAAAATAGCTTTTCCGGGCTGAATATAGGATGTGAGAAAATAGGCCTTGCATTTTGGAACAATGTAATCTAAACTGTGATTGTAGTGAAAATTTATCACCTGCTGCCTGATCTGGCATTTCAAGGCAGGTTCATCTGGCGTTCGCCGACATTTTCATTAGGATATTTCAAACTTTATAATTCGGACAGGGATGAATGATTGTGAAAGAAGGGTATTCTGTTTTTTGCCTTGTCTGAAGGAGAGGAGGCAGAAACGGTTAAAAGTGAATTATTTTTTTGCGGTCAGTAGTAGTTCGGGGGTTTTAGAAAACATATAGAAATGCTATAATGAAAGTGAGGGATTCAATGAATAATAATACGATCTTTGATGACGTATTCCGTACAATGATCGAGAAGATACCGCAGTTGGCGATACCGTTGATCAATGAAGTATTTCAGACTTCATATCCGGAGGATGTAGAGATTATACAGCTTCGAAATGAGCATCATCAGGAGAATGGTGAGATTATTACAGACTCCTGCCTGAGGATTGGAAGGAAGTTGTATCATATCGAATGTCAGAGTGTTGATGATACCACAATGGCAATCCGGATGATCGAGTATGATTTTGCTATTGCGTTAGATTCAGCCAGAAAGTACGGACGCAGATACCGTATCCCTACTGTAAAACTTGATGAATATACGAAAGATAAAATTTTCGAGAAGAATCTGCTGATGTTTTTGCCGTTTTATATTATGCGGTATGAGAAAGAGATACATAGAATAAATCAAGATCCGGAAAAGCTGCAGTCTTTGTTGGATGAATACGAAGATATCCGAGTAATGCTGGAAAAAGAACTGACAGAAACAGGAAGGGCAGAGTTATACACGAATTTAAATAAACTGATTACAAAAATATCGGATTACATTTGCCGTGATGAGGAAGTAGTCCGGGAAAGGTTAGGTGAGACTATGGGTGGAAAAGTGTTAGAATTGGAATCTGAAAGATTACGTGCGGAAGGAAAGGTTCTGGGAGAGTCTATTGGAGAAGCACGTGGAGAAGCACGTGGAGAAGCGCGTGGAGAGGCAAGAGGAAAAGTCATTGGAGAGCTTCAGGGCGAAACGCGTCTTGGTGTTTTGATCAATCGTCTGATCCTGGATGGAAGAAGTGCGGAAGTTCAGGGTGCTGCGACGGATGCTGAGAGGCGGAAAGAACTTTATAAAGAGTATAATATGTAACGCAAAGGAAACTTCCTCCTGCTGGTCGGAAAATAAGAATAACTGGCAGGAGGAAGTTTTTGGTCATCTTTGGATTTTCATTTATGTAAAATTCTGAAAAAGATTGACAAAGCACTGGGTGGGTGTTAAGATTAGTTTATTAAATAAATAGCGTTTAGCGCACACGTACAGCTCGTTACTACGGTAATGATTGAAGAATTGTTGGGTGAGAATCCCAAACAGGGTATAAGTCCCTTGCAGTATATTTAGTCTGCAGTTCACTGTATTCTTGTAATGGTATTCAAAGGGAATACTATAATGCGAAGGATATGGGTGAAAGTTCAATCTGTACATTATATTCCCTGCCAGTATGGTGGGGATTTTTTTTGCACTTTGATAACTGAATATCGGAAGTCGCCTTTTATCCCTTTAGTTTTCGGAAATCCGGTGAGATACCGGTACGGTTTATCCCCACTGTAATAAGGACGAACACTGCGAAACCATTGGAAAGATCCTTTCCGAGAAGGGCAGCAAGTAGGTTGGAACTTTAAGTCAGGAGACGGACTTTAGTAAAAATAAAAAACAAATATCTGTAGGCATAACGGAGGTTTATTTTTTGTACCATTTTTTAGGGAAAACAGGTATCAAACGTTAATTTATAGTTGATACTGTGTAAAATTATTTAGATATTATTGGGGGAATTTTCCCTGTAATATAAGTAACTGTTTAATTTCATTCCAAAAAGAAAGGAGAACAATATGAAAAATTTAAAAATGAAATTAACAAAACGTATCATGGCGCTGTTAATGGCTGTTATGATGGTTGTGACCATGAGTGTGCCAGCTTTTGCAACTGAAATAACAGACAAAAAAAGTTTTACATTGCCGGTATCTATTCAGACTAAGGTTATGGATGGAAAAGTAATTAAATCTGCTGATGTAACATTAAACGAAGGTGATACTGTCTTGGATGCATTGAAAAAGCTGTATCCAACAGAAAAAGTAACAACAGAAACTGTTGCAGGAGTTGAATATCATTATCTTGGCGACTTAAAATGGTATCAGAGCTCTTATACTTTTGACGGAGTAACTTATACAAGCAATTATATCCCGGCAATCAAGATGACCAATCATTCTCAGAATAACAGATTTTTTGGAGACAATGGAACAAAAAGTAATAATAAAATAGCAACTCATCAACCATATGCTTATTTAACTAATTTGAATGCTACTGAAACTTCTCTTAATTTATCTGTAAATAGCACTTTTAATAATACAGTTCATGAAAAAGACTGGTTATCTGAAAAAGATTATAATGATTATTCAGGATGGATGGTTTTAATTGACGGAAACACAAACAATAGTGGTGTAGACACCGTATTAACATCATCAAATACAAGTGTATGCCTTGCATTTAGCATGGTAACTGGCCTTGATTTAGGTCAAACAGGTTATATTAAAAATAATACTGGTGTATGGACTAAGGTAGATCCTTGGTTTTAATTTGATATTATAAAATAATTTTAAGTTAGAGAGTAAATGCGAAAAGTATTTACTCTCTGACTTTTTTAGGTGGAAAATATATATGACAAATATAAAAAATCAAATACATAAAATATATTTTGTGACAATATCTTTGTTTTTTATTGCAGTAGCTATATTCAGTTTATCTGTTATGACAGTAAATGCAGAAGATGGTTTTAAATTAAATTCAAACGGAGAATATGAAATTTCAAATGCTGCTGGATTTAATGAATTTAAAAATCAAGTATTAAACGGAAATACTTTTCAAAATCAAACAATTTTACTAAAAAATGATATTTCTATACAGCAGTTAGATACAACTTCTTTAAGTTATAAAAAATTTAATGGTTACTTTGATGGTCAAGGACATTTACTAAAATACTCTACTGAAAAATTTCAAAATGGTAGACAATTATTTCCATTTATAATAAATGGAACTATTAGCCATTTAAGAATATACATTGAAAGTTGTACTATACAATCTACAACTACCGATTATGAAGATAGTTTTTTCATGAATGGAGCCTCCAATGGAAAGCTTCAGGGAATTGAAATTTCAGGTTCAATTAATATAAAAATATCACCAGAATGCGAGTCATTACTTTTTTCAATAATTTATTCTGTTGATGGAACAATAAATAATTGTAATGCAAGTGTAAATTATAATGTTGAAGAAGTAGATAATGCCTTTGATAATGAAGAACATATTAAATATAATATCTGTTTATCAGAATTTGGTGATATTTGGAAACATAGCACTGCAAAATATACAAGCTGTTACTCTGCTGGAAGTTATAATCGTGATTTAAAGGGAAACCTTCAAAAGTTACAAAAATTCTATGACACTGAGGATGCTAGTTGGGGCTTTTCTTTTATAGCACCATTTGCTCAAACCTCAAACAATAACCTGTTCCAAAATTGTTACTATGATAATTCTTTGATGCCTACATTATTTGTATATGGAGAAGATTCAGAAGAAGATTATAGCCATACTCAGCAAACTAACCAACAATGCGCTCGTACAACGGAACAAATGCATTCCCAAGATACCTACGAAGGATTTGACTTTGATAAATACTGGGAAATATCTGCTGATAAAAATAATGGCTATCCATACTATTCTCCACGCGAAGTAATTGTTACATTAGATGTTAAACCAGTAATTACTGAAAAGAAAGTATGGAACACAGAAACTCCAAAAGATCAAAACAAATATGGGAAAACAAATACCTATTATTATCCTTATGTAGGTGATACTAGTGTTAAAATCGATCATTTTGAATTTGCAAATGTAACAGCAAAACAACAGAATTTGATTGATACTTATGGTGTTACACCAGATCTGAATGTATCCGACATCAAATCCGCCAATGTGGAAATGAGTTATCTTGGAAACAGACCTGTAACTATAACATGGAAAGATAATACAACTCCAAGCCTGACAGTTACAAATGCAGTTCAGGCAAAAGAGGATGGATATGTATTCCGTGTAAATGTTCTTAAAGGAACCTGCGAAGTCGTTGATAACGGGGACAAGGTAGCTCATACAGATGACTGGTATTATCAGAAAGCTCAGGATGCAATAAACCTTATCCTGAAAGGAGGATCTTATGATGTAGATAATCCTTGCTGGAACGATAACAATATCTGGTTTGTATTTACTGCTGCAAGATGCCATTATTATCCAAATGGAGATAAACAGTATTTCGACAAATGGTTTGTAAATACCAAAAAGAAACTTCAGGAAATGAAAGATAATGGAGTAGAATTAGATCCTGAGAAATACAACGTATACCAGAAACTTGTACTTACTATCGAAGCAATTGGATATGATCCAAGAGATATTGACAGCTATGATCTTCTGGAATTTATCTCTCAGCCGGAAATTGTAAATAGTACAAATTATCTGGCAAAGGAATATACAATCCATGCTTTGAAAGCAGTTGGTTATGAATCAAAAAACTTTACAAATGCAGATATGGATAAATGGGCGCATGAGAAAGCTGCCGGAATAGATAAAACATTAACCCAGTCAGAAGATGGAGAACATCCATTAGACAACTCAGATAATTTTATGGCATGGCAGACTTTACTTTACTGGTATAACAAATCTGGATTTGAGGATGTAACAAATGTAATCAATAAATCATTTGAGGCAAAATATGTTCCAATGCAGGTTCAGCGTGCAACTGGTGCATTGTGTACTGCTGCATATGAACAGACTGATCCAAACTCCAATGGAATTGATGGAAACAATGCATGGAATGATGCTCAGGGACTTCTGTATGCAACAACTTACGACAGAGACATTCTGAACAGAGATACAGGATTTATTAAAAATGGTAACACCATATTGGATGCTACATTTGACCTGATCAATTTTGAAACAGGTGGAATTCCTGGATTCTTCTGGTATGATCCAGCACAGATTGCAAGAGGTCTGGAAGGATATGTAAGAAGTTATCAGCGCATTCACTTAAAAGAAAAAAATACAACTGTTTTCTGGGATTTTTCAGACGTAAAAGTTCCAACCAAAACCGTCAATGACCTGATACTTGCGCTTAGTGATAACAGCACAAAAGAAGAAATTGAAGCAGCAAGAAACGCTTACAATGCATTAGACGAAAAACACAAAGCAATCTTTAACAAAGACACACTGAGAAAGCTTCTTGCAGCAGAGAACGGTAAAGGTGATTCTATTACAAAAGTAATCGCAGCTATTGATGCTCTGCCGGCAGCAGATAAGCTGACATTGGAGGATAAGGATGCTGTAGTAAAGGCAAGAAATCTTTACGATGCACTTGATGATGAAGCAAAATCTGTAATCTCCAATTATTCTAAGCTGACAGAAGCAGAAGCCAGGATAAAAGAACTGGAGAAGGGGCAGACACAGAAAGAAAAGGATAAAGCAGCTGCTGAGAAGGTGGTTGCGGCAATTAATGCACTTCCTTCTTCAGATGCATTAACCCTTGATCCCTATGTTCTGCAGCTTCTGGACAACATACAGGCAGAGTATAATGCACTGACTGAAGCCCAGAAAGCTTTGGTAACTAACTACAGTACCTTACAGTATTTACGAAACCTGATTCCGGATTTGAAGGCTGCAGCCGCAGTTGTAGATAAGATCAAGGCAATCGGTGAAGTGACTTCCGATAATTATCAGAAGAAACAGGCTCTTGTCATAGAAGCCAGAACCGCTTATGATGCACTGACAGCAGATCAGAAGAAACGTGTTACGAACTATGCAGAGCTTGAGAAGGCAGAATTGTTTATCAGACGCCAGAGTACAGATGCAAAAGTAAGCTATGTGATTTCCTTTATTGATGAACTGAATATCACCACATCCTCTACAGGTGCTTTGTCTGACGGACCTCTGAAACTGACAGAAAAGAATAACAACGTACCGACAGAGAAGATCTGGAATAGCTGGAAAGATTATGTGGCAAATGCAAGAGTATTATACAATACTCTTGATGATCAGCAGAAAGCTCAGGTTACAAACTTAAGTTCTCTGGAAAAAGCAGAAGGTTATCTCTATCAGCTGAAATCTGATGCACTGAAAGCAATGCTCAAGGCACTCCCGGATGCAGAGACTGTCCGCGCTTATGAAGCACCTCAGCCGACTACAGTACCTGCAGCACAGGAAGCTGTACAGTCAGAAGAGCTCCCGGCACAGGAAGTTCCGGCAGAAGGTTCTGATTTCTCAGACGGAAGCGCAGATGCATTTACTTCTGATATCAGTGAGCAGCCTGCAGCGCAGATGGATATTCAGTCATCAGAAGACATTGCAGATGTTTCGAATGAAGAGACCCCTGACTCTGTAATTGCAGATGAAGCAGAAGTACCGGATGCAGATTTCTCCACAGAAGAGGAAATTCCTGCAGCAGGTGATACTGCGAAACGTGCACTTACCGAAACAGAGCTGAAACAGATTGCAGCAGCTAAGAACGCTTATGATCAGTTAACAGAAACAGAAGAAACGAAATTCAGAAGTGAAAACACCGCACTGGTAGAGAACATGGAGAAGCTGATCGCCATGGCTCTGACTTATGAAAAAGGTCAGAATGAATACCAGCAGCTTTTCGCAGATGAAGCAGCTTTAATTTACGCAACTGTAAAAGACCACCCTGTAGACAGAGATTCTTATCCACAGGTAAAAGCATTCCTTGACCGTTATGCGAAAGATTACCAGGGACAGGAAAATGCAATGGCAGGTCTGAAGGTCAAAGTCGGAAATCAGGAAATGACTTTTGCAGAAGTGATCGCCGCACTGACAGCACAGGCTGACAAAGCTGGCAAAGATATTTCTGATGCACAGCAGGCAGATGACTGGATCAGTAACCTTCCGACGGCTGTTACCAAAGAGAACATTGCAGGTGTAGAAGCAGAACTTGCAGCACTTCAGAAACTCATCGACAGCATGAGTGCAGAAGGCAAGTCCTATATGTGGAATGCAAAGCAATTAGAGTTGATCAAGACCATTGTTGCAGATTATCATATTGAACTTGCAGGCAAACAGGACGCCTTCAAAGCAGATATGCCTGCTAACCTGCAGACAAAAGCCCTCAATTACAAGACAATCCAGGTAAGCTGGAGCAGTGTTGATAATGCAGATGGATATATAGTATACCGCAGAACAGAAACAGGAAGCTGGAAGAAGATTGCAGATCAGGTAACAGATATTTCCTATAAGGATCAGAAAGCAGTTACAGGAAGAGTTTACTATTACACAGTAAGAGCTTATTCTTATACATGGGGCGGAAAGACTGTAAGCAGTTATGACAAAGATGGTGTGATTGGAAAAGCGAAGCTTGGAAAAGTAAAGATCGCAGCAACTGATTCCGAGAACTATACCACCATCCGTGTCACATGGAATAAGGTTTCCGGAGCAAACGGTTACAGAGTATACCGCTCTGCTTCAAAGGATGGCAAGTATACAGCAATTGGATCAACCGCAAAGAACAGTGCAGTTACCTTCCTTGATAAGAAAGCAGCTACAGGAACAACCTATTATTACAAAGTACGTGCTTACAGAAATGTAAATGATAAGAAGATTTATGGAAGTTCTTCAACAGCAGTAAAGGGGAAAGCAATTCTTTCTGTCCCGGCTCTGTCTGTAGGATCTACATCCAAAACTGCAGTTCTGGAATGGAGCAAGGTAAAGGGTGCTGATGGATATCAGGTATATGCCAGTGCTTCAAAAAATGGTAAATATATCCGTATAAAAGCCACAAAAGGAACTGGCATGACAGAAGAGAAACTTGCCACAGGCAAGACCCGTTATTACAAAGTACGCGCTTACAGAAAAGTAAACGGCAAAGCAGTATACGGTTCTTTCTCTAAAGTAAAAAAAGTAGTCATTAAATAATAAAATGTCAGAATGCAATGTGTCATTATTGGCACACTGCATTCTTCAAAAAAAAGCAAAGATAATCAAAAAAAATAGTTTCTGAATGCATGAAAAGAATAATAAAAATATTTCTATTGGCTGTTTTGGCAATGTTTTTCGCAAGTTTAGCGGGTATATTCATTTCAGAAGAATTTGTATTCCATAATAATATATCAGGGATCAAAGACCTGTCAGGGATATGGCTACATACTTTTGGATGGAATTTTGTGATAAACATTGTAATAGCCATGATAATTGCTGTTAAATTCGGAAAAAAAAGATAAATAAAAATAAGGCAGATGTTATTTCTCTCCTGTCATTTTGCAGGAGAGAATCATCTGTCATTTTGTGATTTAACCGAATAATTGCTAAGCGGAGGATTTTATCCGTTTGATTGTAGAATCAGAAAAAGCGGAGGAAGCAAGTAAATGAATAAACAATGGATGGCACTGCTTCTCAGTGCAGGAATGGCAGTTACTACATGTCCTGTACCGGGAGCACAGGAGCCACCGGCAGAACAGATACATACAGAACAGGCCGAAGAAAGTTCTGCCGCAGTACACAGTGATGATTCTGACAGGGAGGGGACTGCTGCGGATGAGTTTCAGTCTGAAACAGAACCGTCCGGATCAGAAACAGAAACTGGCGCATATGAAGAAGAAACATCGGAAAATGAAAATAAGAAAGACAACGGAACCATGCTGGATATACAGACCATGTGTTCTTATATTCAGAAAGCTGCAGAAGCAGAGGAAATAGATCTGGATTCAGAGATGATCGCAGATTTCTGTCTTGCCAGTGACACTTACGACAGTCTGACAGAGGATGAGCAGGCAGCGGTGAATTCCGGGATCAGAGAGGCACTGGAAACTGTCCGGAACCGTATTGCAGCTCAGATTTCTTCTGTCAATGGAGTAACAGTAACAGGGAATCCCTGGTATGTGCAGCTTCATGTACAGGAGAGTTCTGATGGACAGCAGACAATGCAGCAGCTGTCAGAAACTTATCCGGGTACTCTGCCGCAGCTTCTTTATGACATAGAGATTTCCTATACAGATATCCGTACAGGAGAAGCATATCAACCCATGACAATGATCTCGCTGGCCTTTCCTGTACCGGAAGGGTATGAGAGCCTGACAAAACCGAGAATCCTCAGATCTGCGGAAGATTCTTTTATGGAACTGACCCCACAGATGCAGGAAGACGGAACTTTCTATCTGGACAGTGCCAGAACTTTAACGCATCTGATCGTGGCAGATTTTCCGGCAGGTCTGCAGGGAATCTCTCTTAACAGCAGCTCCATAAAGATCAACCGTGGCCAGAAACATACCCTTAAAGTAGTTCCAATACCGGAATCCGTTACGGAAAATTACAATGTTACCTGGAAGAGCAGTAATACTTCTATTGCAAAGGTAAGCAAAAAAGGAGTTGTCACAGCAGTAAAGAATGGCAAAGCTACGATCACAGCGACAGTAGCAGAGCATCCGGAGATGACAGCGACCTGTAAGGTAACTGTTATGCAGGGGGCGAATACCCTGAAGAAATCTGTCAGTCAGGTCATGGCTGAGACCAGTGCCTATATGCGTGCCACAGATACCAATCCTTCGGTAGGAAGTGAATGGTATGTGCTGGGGCTGGCAAGGGGTGGACTGAGTCTGAAGGAGAAATATTTCTCTACTTATTATAATCATACAGCAAATTATATTGAGGAAAAGAAAGGAATTCTGACCAATACTTCCAAATATACGGAGTATTCCAAGAGGGTTCTTGTACTGACTGCAGAAGGGAAGGATGCCCGTAATGTAGGCGGTTACAATCTTTTTAAATACATTTCTGATCTTAGTCTGGTAAAGGAGCAGGGATTAAATGGTCCTATCTGGGCACTTCTGGCAGTGAACTGTCATCCGGAATATTCTTTTCCTGATAATCCGTCTGCCAAAGAACAGAACTCAGAAGCTGCACTGGTAAATTTCCTGCTGCAGAGTGAGCTGTCCGGGGGTGGATGGGCTTTGATGGGAAGTAATGCGGATTCGGATGTTACAGGAATGACCTTGCAGGCTTTGGCACCATACTACCATAAAGCAGGATATGAAAATGTGACTGCTGCCATTGACCGTGGACTTGCCCGGCTGTCTGAAATGCAGAACGACAGTGGTGGTTATTCTACCATGGGAGTCGAAACAGAGGAATCCTGTGCACAGGTCATTACTGCTTTGTGCAGTCTGGGCATTGATCCGGAAACAGATTCCCGTTTTATAAAGGGCGGACACTGGACAATAGAGAATCTCATTACTTATCATATTGCAGGAAGTGGATTCATGCATGTAAAAGCAGGCGCCGGAAATAATGGCGGTGCTGCTGCAGGTACATTGGATGGTATGGCTACAGAACAGGGGTATTATGCACTGGTGGCTTATCAGCGTCTGAAAGACGGAAAAACAGGTCTTTATGATATGTCAGATGTAAGTATCAGTAAAGGGGGAAAGGGTGACGGAACCGGCACTGGTTTAAAGGAGCCGACTCCTATTCCAACTCCAACCTCTGCTCCTGCAGCAGACCCATCGGGAAGCAGCGGTAATATAAATACGAAAAAGCCCGGTGGTTCCGGTAAATCTCTGGGCGGCAAGTCATCAGGCAAAGGAAGTTCAGGCAATGCAGGAGATTCAGGAAAGAGTGCTTCTGGTAACTCTTCGGATAAGAACTCTAAAAGCAGTTCCAAAAACAGTAAATCAAAGAACAGCAAGTCAAAGAATGGTAAAAATTCCGTAGGATGGGATTTTGAGGCAGAGCCTTATGTGGAATCAGAGGAAACCTCTCTGGCGGATGACCATGCAGATGGCAGCATAGAGTCAGCAGAGGATACCGGATCCGGTGTTCTGACTTCTGATAAGAAAGAATATGGTATGATCTTTGGATTTGCAGCAGCTGGTGCTCTGGCAGGAGGTCTGGCAGGAAGCGGCATTAAAGCAGGAGTGAAAGCTCTTATACGTAAGCGGAGGAAGAAGAAATGAGCAGAAAGAAAAAGGGACTTGCTCTGTGGCTTGCATTGTTTCTGGGAGTAAGTTCCCTCACAGGCTGCGGCAGCGGAAATGACAATATGACACAGCTTTCCCAAAAGGGAGCAGATATCATGAGCAGTTCCGATGAGGAACAGGATACAGATGTAGAACCATTAAAAACAAAGACGCAGCTTCCGGAGGATGGGATTATCACCCAGGCGCAGATGGAGACCATTGCGGGAAAAGATGAGAAGTTTTATTTTGTGGGAAAAACAGACAGTGGTATTGGATATAAATGGACCTACAATGGAAGCCAGATTCAGAATCCTGTAGAACAGAAGCTTCTGGTACAGTGTACAGAGGACGGGACAGAAGAAATAAAGAAAGCTGCCAATAATGCACCGTATGCACTGAAGGTTACACTGGAGAAGATGAACCTGGCTGCTCCGGCAAAACTGACCCTTAATCTGAAAGAAGAATGGAACGCAGATAAAGTTCTCTATTGTCTGGAAGAGAATGGAAAGATTTATCAACTGGATACTGCGAAGATCTCTACCAGGGAAAGTGGCAAAAAGAAAGTAAAACGGACAACCCTTACTTTTAATGTAACAAAAACGGGCGGAGATTTTTATCTGATCGGAGGCTCCACCACAGGAGAAGCTGCAGACGACCAGGCGGATGATGAAACCAAAGATAATACCAAAGATAATGCAAAAGGAGAAGATACACAGTCAAAAGACAATAAATCTACCGGTAGTTCCTCAGACCAGGCAGATACAGATAGAAACCCGACCTCCGGGCAGGATGGTTCTTCTGCAGACAACAGTTCCGGGGACACATCAGGCAGCGGAGACAGTTCGGATGAAGATACAGCAATGACCTGTACCTTCTCTATCGAATGTTCTACGATCCTGAATAACTGGAATGACCTGAAGGAGTCCAAAGCAGAGTTTGTCCCTGCAGACGGATGGATCCTGTATCCTTCTGAAGTGGAATTCTATGAAGGCGAAACTGTATTTGATGTACTGAAACGTGTGTGCAATGAGGCTGGAATCCAGATGGAATCGGAATGGACTCCTATGTATAACAGTTATTATGTTTCAGGTATCAACAATCTGTATGAATTTGACTGTGGCAAGGACTCCGGATGGATGTACTGTGTTAATGGCTGGTATCCGAATTATGGATGCTCCAAGTATACGCTGGAAGACGGGGATACCGTAGAATGGCGTTATACCTGTAATCTTGGCAGGGATGTGGGGGATCAGTATTATGACTGATGCCTTCTCCAGATGCCATCCCATTTTGAATTTCTTTTATTTTGCAGTGGTGCTGGGTTTTACCATGTTTATCCAGCATCCGGTTTTTCTGGCAGTATCTTTTGTGGCTGCTACTGCATATTCCATGTGGCTGAACGGAGTGGGAAAGGTCCTGAAGATCAACTTTCTCCTGACAATTCCAAGTCTTTTGATCGTCGCACTGCTGAATCCGATGTTTAACCATTATGGAGTGACACCGCTGCTTTATATCGAGAGCAGTGGAAACTGGGTTACACTGGAAGCATTGGTATATGGAATTGTTCTGGGATGTGTGCTCTTTATCATGATCCTGTGGTTCTCCTGTTATAACCAGATCATGACCAGTGACAAATTTATCTACCTTTTCGGCAGGATCATTCCGGCAATGTCCCTGATGCTGTCCATGGCACTTCGGTTTGTGCCGCATTTTATTGCACAGCTGAAAGTAATCCGCAATGGACAGAAATGTGTGGGAATGGATGTGAGCAATGGAAAATGGTTTAAGAAAGTCCGGTATGCCTTAAATATGGTATCAATTCTTGTGACATGGGCGTTGGAAAATGCCATTGAGACAGCAGATTCTATGAAAAGCAGAGGATATGGACTGAAAGGCCGGACTGCTTTTTCTATTTATCGTTTCAATCGGAGAGATAAGATTTTGGGCGGGATGCTGGCAGTGCTTTTTGTGGTTTCCGGATACGGATGTTATCATGGCGCTGCTTTTTCCCAATATAATCCAAGAATCCTTCTGGCAGGGTTTACTATTTTCGGACGTGTCCCGAGGCAGTCCTGCAGTCCGGTACTTGCGGTCATTACGTTTATCAGTTTTGGGATTTTCTGTTTTCTGCCGCTGATGCTGGATCTCAGCGAGGAATACGCTATGAAAAAGAGCCGCAGTCATGTACACAGTGAGATGACGGTAACCTACAGACAGATTTATGAAGAACTTGCAAATGAAATGGAAGGAGAGCACAAATGAAGATAATAGAAGTGAAGAATTTTTCCTTCCGTTATGCAAATGGGGACAGGGATTCTCTGGAAAATGTAACGCTGGATGTAGAGGAAGGAACCTTTAATGTACTATGTGGTAAGAGCGGCTGCGGCAAGAGCACACTGCTGCGGCAGCTAAAATCAGATCTGGCCCCTTATGGCAGCAAATCTGGACGGATCTGCTATTATGGTCAGAATCTGACTGAGATTGATCACAGACAGCAGAGTCAGGAGATCGGATATGTATTACAGAATCCGGAGAACCAGATTGTAACAGATAAAGTCTGGCATGAACTGGCTTTTGGACTGGAGAGTCTGGGATACGATACGCCGTCTATCCGTCTCAGGGTAGCAGAGATGGCAAGTTATTTCGGCATCCATCAGTGGTTTTATAAAAATGTGTCGGAACTTTCCGGAGGGCAGAAACAGTTATTGAATCTGGCAGCGATTATGGCCATGCATCCAAAACTTCTGATTCTGGATGAACCTACGTCTCAGCTGGATCCGATTGCTGCCTCTGACTTTCTGGAAACTGTGCGGAAGATCAACAGGGATATTGGTACAACTGTAATCCTTACAGAGCATCGTCTGCAGGATGTGATTCCCTGGGCAGACAAAGTATATGTAATGGATAAGGGCAGTCTGCTCACACAGGGAACTCCACGGGAAATCGGAGAATTTCTGAAAAAGGAACATCATGGAATGTTTTTGTCCATGCCGGTTCCCATGCAGATCTATGCGGAAGTAGAAAGTGATCTGCCGTGCCCGCTGACAGTCCGTGAGGGCAGAAACTGGATTACACAGGTGATGCAGAAAGCACGACATGACAAACTGGAACAAGTGTGCCATGACCGGGAACAACTGTTGAATGAGAGTTATCATGACGAAATGAATGTCGAAAAACATGACAGAGCTTTCGAAAAAAATAATGAATTCGAATCTACAAAAACGGATGATTTTACACAGAATAGCTCAACAGATATAAATATAGACACAAATGAGGTCAACTCAAAAAGCAACAGTAAATTACATAAAACATTAAATACTCTTAGAAGTAAGATACCTCATATGTCGAAAGAATTTGAAACTCCTGCAATTCAGGTAAAAGATGTATGGTTTCGGTATGAAAAGGATGGCAGAGATGTGGTGCAGGATCTGAATCTGGAGGTGAAGCAGGGAGAATTCTATGCATTGGTTGGCGGAAACGGAACAGGAAAGAGCACAACGTTATCCCTGATCAGTCGTGTCCGGGCTCCGTATCGCGGAAAAATCCTGTTAAATGGCGTTGATATCCGCAGGTATACAGATACTCAGCTCTACAGAGGCTATCTGGGTGTCCTGCCGCAGAATCCCCAGAGTATGTTTATCCGAAAGACAGTCCGGGAAGATCTGTATTCCATCATCGGCGGGGCAAAAGAGAAGAAATCTCCGGAATATACAGCTTCTATGAAGAAGGCAGAAGCCATCGAAGGGATCGTAAGCCTGACCAGACTGGAAGGGCTGCTGGATCGTCATCCTTATGATCTAAGCGGAGGAGAACAGCAGCGTCTGGCACTGGCAAAAGTACTTCTTTTGCAGCCACGGCTTCTTTTGATGGATGAACCAACCAAGGGGCTGGATGCAGAGTATAAACAGGAACTGGGGGAAATCCTTAAGAAACTTCAGGAGCATGGCATCACGATCTTTATGATCTCCCATGATGTGGAATTTGTAGCAGAGTATGCAGACAGGGTTGGTCTGTTTTTCCAGGGAAATGTGGTGACCAGCAAACCGGCGGCAGAATTTTTTGCAGGAAACAGTTTCTACACTACTGCTGCAAACCGTATGGCGAGACATTACTTTCCTGATGCAGTTACCGGAAAGGAGGTGGCTGCGTGCTTGAAGGAAAGGCTTTAGACCAGTTTATGGATCGATTCTGGGGAGAAACCCGGAATGAACAGCTTTTAAAATCCGGAAAGTCCGTGGTGGAACAAAGTTCTCTGGCAGACACTTCCGAAGACGATCTGGAAGAATATGAGTTGAAAGAGGATGGCATCATTATTCAGCCTATACACAAAGGAAAGATCGAGAAGCGTACCTGGATCGGACTGGTCATGTTTCTGGCATTTGTGCCACTGGTGCTTTTTATCCTGGTACATAAGTTTCATGGCAAACATGATGTTATCATCAGCCTGTTAGTGCTTGCCTATTCCATGATTCCATTTTTTATGGTATTTGAGGGGCGGCATCCACAGGCAAGAGAGATTATGGTCATTGCTGTAATGGCCGCCCTTGGAGTGGCAGGCAGAAGCGCTTTCTTTATGATTGGAAGCTTTAAGCCTATCGCCGCTATCGTAATCCTTACCGGAGTATCCTTAGGCGGTGAGGCAGGATTCCTTTGCGCCTGTCTGATCATGATGATCTCAAATATGTTTTTCGGGCAGGGACCCTGGACTCCGTGGCAGATGTTCTCCTATGGAATGATCGGATATCTGGCTGGAATTCTTTTTCAGAAAGGGATTCTCAAAGCCAGAAAGATTGATCTGTGTATCTACGGATTCCTGAGTGTGTTTCTGATCTTTGGAGGAATTATGAACCCGGCATCTATCCTGATGGCTTATGGACGGATCACTAAGAAAAGTCTGATCGCATTTTATATCTCGGGTGCACCGGTGGATCTGGTACAGGCAACTTCTACAGTGATTTTCCTGTGGATCTTAAGCAGACCTCTGCTGGAGAAACTGGAAAGAGTAAAAAGAAAATACGGGCTGCTGCAGCGGCCCGAAAATAAGGAGGAAAATGAAAATGACAAAGAATAAGTTGTTACAGGCTGTGAAAGGCCTGACTCTGGCAGCCGGAATGGCTGTTGGAATCTTTGCACTTGGACAGACAGATGTCCTGGCAGACACTCTGACTCTGACAGTGGAAAAGAATACTATCGGACAGGGTATGATCCTGGAACCTACACAGGTAGAATTTTCCAAAGGGGAAACCTGTGCAGATGTTTTGCTGCGTGGATTAAGCGAAAATGGGATCACACCCCTTTATGACACAAATTCAAGCTATGGTTTTTATCTCAGGGGAATTGCAAACTGTGACAGTGGCAGCCTGAATACACCGGAATGTATCAAGAGAGTTCTGGCGGAAACATCTACATGGACAGGAGAACCCTATAAGCTGACAGGAAATAAATATTCTCCGGATCTGACAGAGTTTTCCTATTGTTCAGCTTCCGGCTGGACCTATACTCTTGATAATGTATTTATGGGGGTAGGCATGGGGGCAAGCCATCCTTCAGACGGAAGCGTACTTCGTGTCATGTTTGCCCTGTGTGGCGGTACGGATATCACCGGCTGTGATCCGTATAACAATAATAAACAGATTTTTGAAGCCGCAGATAAAAGCGAGCTGATCCGTATGATGGGAAAAGCCAATGCGGAGCGTTCCAGATGGTCACAGGCCAGCGGTTTCTCCGGAGCCTATGCTGAGGCAGACAGCGCACTGACTACTCTGGATGCTTCTGCAAACAGGGTTTATGAAGCAACCCAGCTGCTGAAGGCCGTTGAGGCCGGGCTTCCGGCATCACCAAAGCATATTACTTTGAATGCTTCTGAGCTTTCTCTTTCCAAAGGGGACAGCTATACCCTGACTTATACACTCCTTCCTTCTGATTCAGTGGGAACAGTAACCTGGAATTCCTCCAACAGTTCTGTTGCAAGGGTAAATGACGGAGTGGTAACAGCAGCAGGGGAGGGTTCGGCAGTTATCACTGCCAGGGTTTCCGGAAGTGTTTATGCAACCTGTAATATTTCCGTATCTTCCAGACCGGTTGACATTACAGGTATCAGCATTTCCCCGTCAAGCCTGGCGCTTTCAACAAAAAGTGGTTCCAGAACACTGGATTATACCATTTCTCCAAATGGCGCGAAACCTTCTTCCCTGAACTGGGCATCTTCAAATACTGCAGTGGCAGCTGTTGACGGAAACGGAAAGGTAACTCCTGTTGGCACAGGCTCAGCAGAGATTACCCTGACTTCTGATAATGGTACCAAGGGTACCTGTCAGGTAACGGTAACTGCCCCTGCGGAGGGGATTACTCTCAGTGATAAGACTCTGACCCTGGCAATTGACAGTGGAGCTCATGCACTGACATGGACCTTCAGCCCTCAGGGAAGTGGTGGAGAGCTGGTATGGACTTCTGACAATGTACATGTTGCAAAGGTGGATCAGAAAGGAGTTGTCACACCGCTTTCTGTAGGTGAGACAGATATCCGCGTAAAAACAGATCAGAATGTAACAGCTGTGTGCCATGTAGTGGTAAAAGGTACTGCAAAGGATCTTTTTGCAGCAGGAATGCCGACTGTGAAAGCATGCAAGGCTTCCGGAAATACAGTAATGATTACCTGGGATAAATATGATGCTGCAGATTCCTATCTGATCCTCAGACGCAGGATGGGAGAGAGCCGGTTTACACAGATTGCGGAGACAAAAGAGCTTACTTACACAGATGCCAGGACAGTAGGGGATACTCTCTATTATTACAGTGTACAGGCTGTTTCAGGCAAATGGGGCAATGCTGTGAGGAGCAGCTACGACAAGAATATCTCAGTAAAAACACAGACAACAACGCCGCAGCCGACACCGGGACAGACTGTAAAGCTCAAAACACCTGCTGTAACCGTAACAGCCGGAAAGAAACAGGCAAAGCTGAAATGGAAAAAGATAAGCAATGCCCAGGGCTATGTTGTATATCGTGCAACATCCAAAAACGGAAAATATAAAGCAGTCTCAACAATTAAAAAAGGAAGCACAGTTTCTTATACCAATAAGAAGCTTACTTCTAAGAAAACCTATTATTACAAGGTACGTGCCTACCGTGTGGTAAATGGGAAAAAGGTTTACAGTGGTTATTCTAAGGTGAAAGGCGTGAAGATTAAATAACAGTTTGAAAAGGATTATGGAAGGGGCTGTCGGGAAATAGATAGTTCTAAGAGAGGGAGGGTGTGACTCATACCGATTCACACCCTCCCCCAATTTTTTATCAAAAAAAGAAAAAAATGGCTAACGACAACCATCTTTCTCTCCGTTACATGTTATAATTTAACTATGCTAACAACTATAGCAATCCTCTAAAATAATGCATCTTAATCCAGTCCATCAGAGTGTGAAATCCTGCGTCAGATATCTTTGCCGTGCGTCAGCACGCCTGCAGATATCTTTCTTGTCTTTCGCACTCTGCTGAACTGTCTTAAATGCATTATTTACGAGGATTACTATAATTATTATACCGACTTTTTTGAATTAGGGCAACAGAAAATTAACTTTAGTTTCTATGAATTGAGTTTACCCGACGACGATCCATTTTCTACCCTGAAAAAAGTGATGGAGGATTTAGATTTTTCTGACCTGCTGGATTCTATCGAGCTGACTTTTACCAGATATAATACATTTTTGCAGGAGAATGGTTATGGGCTAAAGTATGATATCGGGAATGCGCAGATGTTTGTGATCGAAGGAATGGATAAAGTCCGCAGTGTAATAGAAAAGAACCGAAAAAGGAAGCTGTCAAAGCATAAGAAACTCGCAAATAATACAGTTATTGAGATTGATAACTGCTCTCCGCTTGAGATCCTGAAACTGCAGGATCATGAGAAACGTAAAACACGTGCATATGCAGAAGATATTAGCAAATATTACAATATGAAGGTTGAGGTGTTTGAAGATGAGCAGTTTTATATCTGCCATGACGGACGTGAATTACGTCACATAAGAACGGAAACCAAAGAGCAGAATGGTGATACCCAGACCTTTGAAGTATACAGCTGCGCCGATTGCAGTGGATGCGAACATAAAGCACGCTGTCTGTATAAATATAATGCCGAAAAAGATACTGAAAGAAACAAGGTAATGAAGATCAATGAGCAGTGGGAAGAACTGCGTGAAAAATCCCATGCAAACATCCAAAGTGAGCGTGGGATCCTGAAACGGCAGACACGTTCGATCCAGACAGAAGGACATTTCGGTGATATCAAAGAAAACGAAAACTTTAGGCGTTTTAATTACCGTTCTGCAGATAAAGTGTACAAAGAATTCATGTTGTATGCAATCGGAAGGAATATAAATAAATACTGTCGTTTTCTCAATGAAAAATTAAAGAAGTTTGAGGGAAAAACAGTTTGATCAAAAGTGTAGCTGTAAAAATCCAGACAAGGGATTTTTGCGGCCAAAAATAAATTTCATCTTTCATAGAAAAAAGGATCCCTTGCAAGGTAGAAGGCTAACAAGCCTCGTCCTTACAGGGATCCTTTCAATTACTACTGAGGATGCCGAAATGTGGTATTAACCGACAGCCCCTTCTTTTTATGTGCAAAAAATAATTACGGAAATTGTCAGACAGACTTAAAAAAGATACGATAATATGGT
>ERZ1673736.2056-NODE-2056-length-23764-cov-21.685014_pt1 | contig 23764 bp, 27 predicted proteins | sample MGYA00580212_ERZ1673736 | MGnify/ENA primary metagenome ERZ1673736 (study PRJEB41218, sample SAMN15661752) | gut metagenome | host: Homo sapiens | place: Canada: London | collected 2015-08-20/2019-03-30 | study: EMG produced TPA metagenomics assembly of...
ATAAATCCGTGTGGAGGAGAAAAATACAGTAAAAAAACTTTGATTGAGGCAGAAGCAGACAGCCCGGAAGCTTATGTAAAGGAAAATGGAAGATTTCCGGTTTTGGAATCCACACATAATGAAAGCGGAGATGTTGTAATAGTAACAGGAGATAATCAAGGCTCTTTTGTACGTTATACTTTTACGGAATAAAGGTGCTGATTAGTAATGAGAGAAGTTTGTGAAGTATGAAATTGGAGACTTTGTCAGTAAACCAGTTATAGGTATTTGTAAAATAGAAGATATTTTATATTTAAATCCGCAGGACGAAAGAAATAATAAATTGTATTATCTGATAAAACCAATCGAAGATGAAAAAGAGAAAATATATGTTCCAGTTTCAAACTCGGATTCAAGCTGAGATTGTGTATGACAAAAGAAAAGGCATGGAATTTGATCAAAAGAATTCCAGAGATTCCGACAGCCTGGACGAATAATGAAAAAATGAGAGAGCAAAATTATAAAGCGGCAATAAAAGCAAATGATCCAGAAGCCTTGGTTGCTATTATAAAAATGATATATGAGAGGAAACAGAAAAGACTTGCTCAAGGCAAAAAGTGTACTGCCACGGATGCAAGATATTTCCAGATAGCAGAAAATTTATTGTATATGGAATTGGGAGTAGCACTTGGAAAACCAAAAGAGGAAATATGCAAAACGATTATTAATTATATTAACCAGAGCAAACAGGAAAATTAAAGGAGTAAGAGGGCGTGAATCTATTAATGGATTCATGCCCTTTAACTTATGATTGTGAAAGTGTTTTTAGTAATTTGTGTGACATGCAATAGCTGTATTCTGTTTACTACAAATGTCATAATGCTTCCGATTGCCTGCATAATGATTGTTGGAAGTCCTACCCGATAAATATCAGCAACATCCTGCCACTTGAAATGATAGTTCTTCAGACGGACGTGGATTATCGGATTTCGGAAACAGTTAAACAGCAAGGCAGCGATAGCACCAGTTATTTGGCCGATAACGGTTGCAATTGCTGCACCACGGACTCCCATTGCAGGACAGCCAAGCAGACCGAAAATCATAATCGGATTAAGAATAATATTCAAAACAGCACCAATGATTAGAGAAAACATAGATAATATAGTATCTCCAACAGCCTGTAGCAGTCGCTGAGCATAAGTTTGCAGAAAGATCCCCCAGCAATACACAAGATTGATAGAAAGATATTGTTTACAAAGAGTTTCTAATTCAGGATCCGCAGTCATTTTGGATGAAATTGTGTCTGATAAAAAGATACCGGTGAGAGAGAAAATAAGGGATGTAAAGGGAATAAGTATGTCCATATAAAGATAAAAAAGCAGAAAGCATAGTTTTATAAACGACTACGATTTCTTCTTTTTGCTAAAGTTAATGACATTGCATAAAATCAAGGCTTCACAAAATATTCACAAAAAAATTAGCACTCGCCTCTTGACAGTGCTAATAATATGTGTTATATTACAGCTAGAACAAAGGAAGAGGAACAAAAAGGAAGCCTGAAAGAAGGTTTCACTTCCAAAGTTCAAATAACAGAAAAACAAATAACAGCCTGCAGACAGCAGGCGATGATATTACAGTCCCAGCCATGAAACGGAACCGTAACATCTGAAAGGATAGGAGGTATGTTTTATGTTAATGCCAAGCATTTTTGGAGAGAATTTATTTGATGATTGGATGGATTTCCCATTTGACAGGAATTTCTTTGAGGGACGCGATCCGCTGTATGGAAAACACGCAAAGAACATTATGAAGACCGACGTCAGAGAGACGGACGATACCTACGAGCTGGATATTGACCTTCCGGGATTCAAGAAAGAGGAAGTCACGGCAGAGCTTAAGAACGGCTATATGACCATCAGCGCAGCCAAGGGCCTTGACAAGGACGAGAAGGACAAGGAAGGCAGATATATCAGAAAAGAGCGCTACAGCGGCTCCTGCAGCAGAAGCTTCTACGTGGGCGAGCAGATAAGCGAGGAGGATATTAAAGCCAGATTTGAGGACGGCATCTTAAAGATTTCCTTCCCAAAGAGAGAACAGAAGAAGATGGAAGAGAACCGCTATATTGCTATTGAAGGATAACTGCCATCAGCGGCTGAATAAGAAAAATGAGAAAAACGATAGACCTGCCGTCGCTAGGCCTATCGTTTTTTAATCCTCTTTTTCCTACAGGAGCCGCTTTGCCAGCTCTGCGTTTTCAAGCAGGGAAGCCAGCTGTATTTTAGAGGAATGTCCTTCTGTCAGCTCGTCGATTTTTCCGTTGGCAGCAGGATGGAAGTATCTGCCTTCTGCTTCAGCCCGTTTTCCCTCCGCTATAGCCTCTGTGAGAATCCGGAGGTCGGCTGAACGCTTTTCTTCCGGAATTTCATTGATAATCAGAAGCGGTGGATGAAGGCTGCCCGGCTGTCTTTCTGAATCAGACAGCTTCAAAGTTCCCTGCAGTTTAACCGGAGCTCCAACAAACAGGTAGCCTGTGCAGAAATCACGCTTCGCGCCTACGACCTGGACGCCGTGGGAGGTAAGCCAGGAGATGGTAGACTGCCGATCCAGCATATCCTTGGGCCCAGAGGAGATCAGGCTTACAGGAATTTCGGCCAGAGCCGGGAGATCTGGGCATAGCTCCTCCCCTTTAATATCGCCGATCCCCCCCATGCCGCAGGTGACAGCCATGGGAATTCCGAGCTTTCTGCACACAGCCATGGTGCCGGAGGCCGTGAGGGCCCCGGAGAGCCCTTCTGCTAAGGCCTTTTCCAGGATTTCGCAGTCAATTCTTATGGCAGACTGGGCCTCTGTCCGAAAAGAGAGATATTCCTCCATGGATCCGATTTTGATTTCGCCTCTGCGGACCCAGGCGATGGGAGCCTCGGAAAGAGTCCAGTGTTTCCGCAGATAATCGTTGCTCAGAGAGCGCAGTCCGTGAGTCAAAAGAGCTGTTTCAACTAAATAGTTCATATTTATTTCCAGCCTTCAAAGTCAGCCACATTGTCCTGAGTTACAAGGGTCAGGGGCAGGTAAACCGGCTCCTCAAAGGTCTTTCCCTGAGCGATCAGCATCGCCATCTCCTCAGCCGCCTTTGTGTAAATGGCACTGGAGTAAGTCATGCTTCCCATCATGGTTCCCTCCGCAATAGCTGCTCTGGCGTCGGAGGTGTAGTCTACACCGTATACCATCACGTCCTCATTGCCCATTTCCTGAAGAGCCTGGACAGCCGCTAAGGCCATATTGTCGTTGCAGGCGAAGATGCCTTCCAGATCCGGGTTGGCGATGAGAATGTCCTTCGTTGCCTCGTAAGCTTTTTCTGTATCCCAGTCGCAGGCCTGGACAGCCGCCAGCTCGATGCCCTCTGCGCTCTCAAACACAGCTTTGGCGCCGTTTGTTCTGCCCACACTCTGTCCTGCACCCTCCAGTCCGGAGAGAATGGCGACTTTTCCGCCGTCCTCCATTCTGGCGATCATGTCTTTGGCAACAGTGCTGCCCTGTTCTTCAAAGTTTACAGTGATTTTTCCGTCCAGATGGCCTCCTGCGTCAGCCAGGGCTTCTCCGTCTACACCAGGTCCTAGGTTGATAACTGGAATGTCTGCGTCATTGGCGGCTACGATACCAGGAATCAGGTTTGTGCCGTCGATAGGAGACAGGATAATGGCGTCGAAGTCCATAGTAACCATAGTGTTTAACGCGTCTAGCTGGCCCTGTGCGTCATCCTCAGCGTCTGCCTCGAAGACCTCTGCTTCTATGCCCAGATCTTTGGCCGCTTCCTCGTAGCGTGTTTTCATAGTACCCCAGAACTCATTGGAAGTGGAGCTTATCAGAATGCCGATTTTCTCCCCCTGGCCCTTTTCAGGAAGCTCTCCCAGAGCCTCATTCATTCTGTTTTCTACGTCTGCTAACAGCTGATCCACCTTGCCGGAGGACGCCTCAGCTGCCTTTGAAGCTTCTGCCTCCTCGGCAGTTTCTGCCGTCTCTGTCTCTGCTCCGGCCGCCGCTGTTGTCTCGGGAGCGGAAGTCTCCGTTCCGCCGCCAGAACCGCTGCATCCCGTCAATGCCGCTGCCACACAGCCGGCAGCCAGTAAACCAGTGAACAATTTTTTCATCATACTACCTCCTCAATCTTTGTTTTATGATTTGATTAAAGTTCTGAACTTCCAGACTTTAATTTCTGAGATTAATACAGACGCCAGCAGCAGGAATCCTGTGATCCACTGCTGAAAGTCCGAGGATACGCTTAGAAGCGTCAGCCCGTTCCGAATGATTCCAAGAATCAGGACTGCCAGAACCGTTCCTGTGATACTTGCAGTTCCGCCGCGGATGGGCGTGCCTCCCATAATTACCGCAGTGACAGCGTCAAACTCCATGTTCATGCCGGCGTTGGGCTCGGCTGAGTTCAGGCGGGCTGTGATAATAATGGCTGTGACAGCCGCCGTGATTCCTAAAAATACATGGACAAAAATCCGATAGAAACCTGTCCGTACTCCTGCTCTTTTCAGAGCTGTCTCGCTGCCTCCCAGGGCCTGAATATAATTCCCCAGTTTTGTGTGAAACAGCAGGGGAAAGGAAATCAGAATCAGCGCCAGAGCGAAGAGAACCGGCAGCTGCAATTCGCCGATTCGTCCAATGCCCAACTGCATAAATTCTTTTCCAAACTTGGTGACAGGCTTTCCATCTGTAATCATCAGGGAAACGCCCCGAAGCATGCCGCTGGATGCCAGGGTGAGCACGAAAAAATTGATTCCCGTGCAATGGATGAGAACACCGTTTAAACCTCCCATCAGTCCTCCGGCTGCGATGCATATAAGGCAGGACTCCGCGATTCCCATCCCTGCGTGGAGGGCCAGAGCCGTCAGCACTCCGCAGAGGGAGACAATAGAACCAGCGGATAGATCCATCACCCCGGAGGCCACCATAAAGGTCATGCCTATAGCCAGAACTATTCGGTAGCTGGCAGCCTCCAGGACGTTTCTGATATTTTTCCATGTGAAGAAATATTCGCTTTTTCCAGCTAAGACAGCGCAGATTATTAAAAGTATAGCCAGCAGGAACAGCTGCTGAGAGTATTTACTCATCCATTTCTTTATCATCTGTTTGCTCTTCCCTTTCAATAATTGTGTGGTACAGCTGTTCCGGCGAACTATCCTTTGTCAGAAAGGAATCCACCTGCCTGCCGTTTTTCATTACACAGATCCGGTCGGAAACGTCGAAGACCTGGAACAGGTTGTGGCTGATCAGGATGATGGTTTTTCCCTGCTCCTTCAAGGAGGAGAACAGCTTCATAATCCGGGCCGTTTCCTTCATTCCCATAGCAGAGGTGGGTTCGTCGAAAATCATGATATCGCCGTTTTGGTACACCGCTCTGGCGATGGCTACAGCCTGCCGCTGTCCGCCGGACATTTTTTCTACTGGCTGGCGGATGTCGGGAATGTGAATATGAAGCTGCTTTAAAAGCTGTTCCGTCTCCCGGTACATGGTTCTGTGATCTAAAAAGAACCCGAATCGCAGCAGCTCCCGCCCCAGAAAGAGATTTTCGGCGCAGTTCTTGCAGTTATCGAGGGCCAAATCCTGATAGACGGCAGTGATGCCCTGCTCTATGGCTTCCTTGGCTGTCAGAGAGCGGAATACGCGGTTCCTGATGCGGATTACCCCCTGATCCGGTTTCAGGCACCCGGTCAGAATCTGAATCAGCGTGCTTTTTCCAGATCCATTGTCGCCTACAATGGCGGTGATTTCCCCGCCGCAGGCCTGAAAATTCATGTTGTCAAGAGCTGTGATGGAGCCGAACCGTTTCACAATTCCATCCATCTGAATCATCGGTCTATTCAAACTAAGAACTCCAATCTGTGTGAAATATATCATTATTCTACCATCTTTTCCGGCTTGCTGAGATTGGTATTTTTAATAGAAAATGTAGCTGCATCGATAATATCTATAAGAGCAGACGCAGATATGCCGCAGAGTGATTTTCCTGTCCTTCCGCTTCCATAAAAGAGAGAAATTATGGTATAATAGGAGTACTTAGCGAATACGAGCCGCAGGCGAAGTATGAGGTTAGTACGAGTCATACCCAGACATTTAGCGAGGTCTTTTCGAGCTTAGTGAATGTGGTATAATAACTCCAAACTATATCCAAACCAGGAAGGGAATTAATCTATGAATCTGGAATTTAAACCAATCAGCGCTAAAGATATTGACAGGCTGACTCCTTTTTATATGATGCGCCGCAATAAAACCTGTGACAGCGTATTTCTGGAGAGCTTTCTCTGGAGAGAGTATTATAACGTACGGTATGCCATATGGGAGGACAGAGCCCTTCTCTGGCTGATGGAATATAAGGGACGGGTGTTTTCTGCCATGCCCCTGTGCCGTGAAGAGGATCTGAAGGAAGCGTTTCATGTGTTAGAACAGTATTTTAATGAAGAGCTGGGGTATCCTCTGGTAATCAACCTGGCGGATGAGGAGGCTGTGAAATGCCTGAATCTGTCTCCGGAGCATTATCTGGTAAAGGAAGAGGAGGGGGCCGCAGATTATATTTATTCCGCCGAGGCTCTGAAAACCCTTTCCGGAAAGAAGCTTCACAAAAAGAAAAACCATTTGAACGCTTTTAAGAGGAATTATGAGGGACGATATGAATACAGGACGCTGACCTGCGACTACATTCAGGACGTCTGGAAGTTTTTGGACCGCTGGAGAGAGAAAAAGGGAGAGGACGTGGAGGAGCATCTGGATTTTGAGGTCAGGGGCATTCACGAAATTCTCAGAAACTGCTGTTCCTTAAATATCCGCATGGGCGGTATCTACGTAGACGGGGAGCTGGAGGCGTTCTCTATCGGAAGCTATAATCCGCTGGAGCGGATGGCTGTCATCCACATTGAGAAGGCCAATCCGGAGATGCGGGGACTGTATCAGCTGATCAACCAGCAGTTCCTTTTAGAGGAATTTCCTGGAATCGAGCTGGTCAACCGGGAGGACGATCTGGGCCTGGAAGGCCTCAGAAAGGCGAAAATGTCCTACTGTCCCATTGATTTTGCAAAAAAATATCTGGTGCAGCAGATTTCCTTTGGCCAGGGAGCCGGCCAAGAGAAGGGCTTTGGCTGGGCGGAAAAAATAGGGGCTCTGGCCGATACGGAGGAAGAACTGACAGCGGCGCAGCTGGGAGGAACATCTGAAGACAGAAGCGAAAATACCGTGTGGAAGGATGGACTCCGCTATGCAGACGAGGAGGAAAAGCAGCGCTGCCGGGAGCTGTGGCACGAGGCCTTTCCCGATGATTCCGTCTCCTTTGCAGACTATTATTATGGGGAAAAGGTAAAGGATAACAGGATTTTAGTGAAGGCGGAGGAAGGAAAACTGGTGTCTATGGCCCAGCTGAATCCCTACTCCTTTGTCTGCCGGGGCAGAGAATGGCCCGTCGATTATATCGTAGGAGTAGCAACCGCCGGGGACAGCCGTCACCGGGGCCACATGCGCTCCATCCTCAAAAAAATGCTGGAGGACATGAACCGGGCCCACGTGCCGTTTACCTTCCTGATGCCGGCGGACGAGGCCATTTACCGGCCTTTCCAGTTCGCCTTCATCTACCGTCAGCCCAGGTTCCAGCTGACAGAAAAGGCACGGGAAGCGTTAAGCTGCAGGCCGTGCAGCAGCCGGGAGGACGCGGCTCTGGCGGCGTCTTTTATGGAGCGGTGGATGGAGGAGCGGTTTGAGGCCTGGTGCCGCAGGGACGAGGCCTATGCAGCCCGCCTGATGCGGGAATTAGCCAGCGAGGACGGCATTCTGGAATTTTTAATGGAAGAGGAAAATGGAGAGGAGAAGCTGGTCGGTCTTCACGGAGAGTGGGGACTGGAAAAGAGAGAACAGCGTCTCCTCTACGCAAAGGACTGTCTGGTTACCCGGGAAAAAGAGCAGGAAAAGCCTGCAATTATGGCCAGAGTGACGGATGTGGAGACCTTTTTCCAGATGGTTTCCGGAGGAGGCTTTGCCGTTGCTGGCCCAGAGCAGCCAGACGGAACCGCGAAGAAAACAGAATCAGAGCCGGACGGATACCTGGAGATTGCAGATCCATTCCTGCCTGCCTGCGCCGGACGGTATGAGATTTTTACAGACAAGGCCGGAGGGGCCAGGGCGGTGAAGACAGACGAGGCGGGGGAGAAGCAGAGCAAGGAGACTCTGGCGATCTCTGTCGACGGCCTGGCCCAGTGGCTGTTCGGCTTCAGGCCTTTAAGCGAGATTGCGGCTGAGGAGGGCAGAATGGACGGAACCGATCTTCCAGCCTGGACAAAAGACGTGCGCCCAATAGACGGCGTATTCTTAGATGAGGTCGTGTAAATGAGGGAGAGGAGAGCTGATGATGGGAGAAAACAGCGCTGAGGAAAAGAAAAAGAGAGAACTTTTAAAGAAGTGGGTTCAGGAAAGCCGGAACGTGGTGTTTTTTGGAGGAGCGGGAGTCTCCACAGAGAGCGGAATTCCTGATTTCAGAAGTGTGGACGGCCTTTACAATCAGGAGTATGACTATCCGCCGGAGACAATTTTGAGCCATACTTTCTATTTAAGGAAGACAGAGGAATTTTACCGGTTCTACAGAAATAAAATGCTGTTTCCCAAGGTGCAGCCCAACCGCGCCCATCTGGCCCTGGCCAGGCTGGAGCGGGAGGGAAAGGTGAGAGCCGTCATTACCCAGAACATCGACGGGCTCCATCAGGCCGCGGGAAGCCGGGAGGTACTGGAGCTTCACGGCTCTGTACACCGCAATTACTGCGAAAGATGCGGCCAGTTTTATTCCATGGAGCACATCCTCTCCTGCGAAGGCGTTCCTAAATGCAGCTGCGGCGGAGTGATTAAGCCGGATGTGGTGCTTTACGAGGAGGGACTGGACGACAGCGTGCTCTCCCGCTCGATTGAACATATCAGGAATGCCGATGTGCTGATCATCGGCGGAACCTCTCTGACCGTCTATCCGGCAGCCGGGCTGATTGACTATTACAGGGGAACGAAGCTGGTATTAATCAATAAGTCGGCCACCTCCAGAGACAGCCAGGCAGATCTGGTCATCTGCGGCAGCGTGGGAGAGGCATTAGCGGAGGCAGCCGGACTGTAAATAATCAGATAAGAGACGTTTTATCAGTTGAAAACAGGGAGACACAATACATGACATATGAAGTGGGAGACATTGTAAAATTGAAAAAGCCCCACCCCTGCGGCAGCAGAGAGTGGGAAATTCTCCGGGTAGGCGCCGATTTCAGGCTGAAGTGCACCGGCTGCGGACACCAGGTGATGATGGCCCGCCCGCTGGTGGAGAAGAGCACAAGAGGACTCTGCTCGGCAGACGGGGAAAAGAAGGCGTAACAGAAAGAAAAACACGGAGAAAAAGCAAAAAAGAGCTTGATTTAATCAGGTTTCTCTGGTAAGATAAATATTCGTGATATATTATTGAAATTCCTTACTCTCTGTTAAAAGTCAGGGAGTCAGAGACCACAAGGAGGTTTAGCAGCATGAACAAGTATGAGTTAGCAGTTGTTCTTAGCGTAAAGCTGGAAGACGAAGAGAGAGCAGCAGCCATCGAGAAAGTAAAAGGTTACATCACACGTTTCGGCGGTACTGTAACAAATGTGGACGAGTGGGGTAAGAAGAGATTAGCTTACGAGATCCAGAAGATGAAAGAGGGCTTCTACTACTTTATCCAGTTTGAGTCTGATTCCACATGCCCGAACGAGGTAGAGGCACATGTACGTATCATGGAGCCGGTAATCAGATACTTATGCGTAAGACAGGATGCATAAATAAAGAAAGAGTGATCGTATGAATAAAGTAATTCTGATGGGTAGACTTACCAGAGATCCGGAGGTTCGGTATTCTCAGGGAGAGCGGGCCATGGCAATCGCCAGATATACGCTGGCAGTTGACAGAAGAGGCCGCAGAAGCCAGGATGACGGAGCGCAGACAGCAGACTTCATCCAGTGCGTTGCATTTGACAGGGCAGGAGAGTTTGCAGAGAAGTATTTCCACCAGGGAACCAAGGTTCTCGTGACGGGAAGAATCCAGACAGGCAGCTACACAAACAGAGACGGTCAGAAAGTTTATACAACAGATGTAATCGTTGAGGATCAGGAGTTCGCTGAGAGCAAGAACGCTTCCCAGGGAGCAGGACATGACGGCGGCTACCAGGCAGCGCAGCGTCCGGCGCCTGCAAGCGCAATCGGCGACGGCTTTATGAATATCCCCGACGGAGTAGAAGATGAAGGACTTCCGTTCAACTAGAGACGTGAAGGCCCGCCAGGGCGCCAGTTGAACGAAGGATTGCAGCATCGGCAGTTTTGAAGGAGGGAACACCAATGGCATTCAATAAAGGTGATAAGGCAGACGCTTCCAAGGTAAGAAGAGGCGGCATGCGCAGAAGAAAAAAAGTTTGCGTTTTCTGTGGAGAGAAGAACGGAACAATCGATTACAAGGATACAAACAAGTTAAAGAGATACGTATCTGAGAGAGGTAAAATTCTTCCTAGAAGAATCACAGGAAACTGTGCAAAGCACCAGAGAGCTCTTACAGTAGCTATCAAGAGAGCACGTCACATTGCTCTGATGCCTTATACATGCGAGTAGAAGCCTGTAAAATCAAGGGTTTGCGGGCGATTGGGTAAGTGTTTTACTCAATTTTTTACTCACAACGGTCATATAAAGATTTTTCAAAAGACTCTGTATCCTGAGGGGTACGGGGTCTTTTTTGCGTTGTGGGAAGAGTTTGAGAGCGTAGGAGAGAAGTGGTGGGGTGCGTCTGGTTGGAAGTCGGCTTAGGGTTTATTGGGTATAAACAGGAAAAGAATGTGGATTTCTAGGTGGAATGGAAAAAAGATGTGGATAAAGTTGAAGCAGATTTGCTGCAAGCTCTAAGGGGGTATAGATGTGGTATGGTAAGAGAGTAGGACAAGAGAATAAAAACCGGAATATGGGGATTCTGGCAAGCCACAGAGGGGTCTGTGAGTTTCTGGAATGAGGAGAATGGCGGCGATTTGAAAATGGAGAATAGAAAAAATCATGCAGATTTGCTGCAAGCTCTAAGGGGGTATAGATGTGGTATGGTAAGAGAGTAGGGCAAGAGAATAAAAACCGGAATATGGAGATTCTGGCAAGCCATAGAGGGGGGATGGGAGTTTGATTCCTGAAAATAATAGGAAAAAATCCGGAAAATACTGGTTGAGAAATCCGTGGATATCCCTAAAATCATAAGGGTAAGTTTGTGCGTCATCACCATTGCCGTAAGCATCACCCAGCGTTAGAATGGCACCATTAAAAATTAGGAGGTGCTGAGATGATGGTACAGGTTATTGCGGTAGTCGCAATCGTGATGATTGTGATGCTGGATGCGGTGGTTGTGTTAGCCGGATATCGTATGATGAAAAAGGTCTGCTTGAAAATAGTTGAAAGTATAGAGAACGAGGATGATAGTCGTGAGCCGTAAGCTCACGGCTGTTCTCTCGTTTAGGGGCATTCTTGAAGAACGGAGAATCATTTTTTTTGACTGTGCAGTGTTGAAGGGTATATTTATATTATTTATGAGAGAGGTGATTCCGTTTGCTGAGTGCCGATACAAAAAAGTTGGAGAATGCTTATGCGGTATTTAATCAGGAATATTTTGATAATGGTCTTCCGGTTGCAATGATTACCATTCAATCCAGCCGGGGGGCGTATGGACATTGCACAACGCAGAAAGTCTGGGCTTCCGGAGAGGGGCGTTATTATGAGCTGAACCTGGGAGCTGAGTATCTGTCCCGCCCGATTGAACATGTCCTTGCGACCTTGATGCATGAGATGGTTCATATTTACTGTATGGAGAACGGAATCAAGGATACATCCAATGCTGGCAGGTATCATAACAAGAGCTTTAAAGCGGAGGCAGAGAGGCGTGGTCTTAAAATCAGTAAAGCTGGTTATATCGGATGGAGCGTGACAGAACCGACTGAGGAGTTTATTCAGAACATTCAGGACTGGGGACTGGATACGGCCTGTGAGAATTACCGACTGGGTGGAGAACCGGATAGCGGCGGTATCGGACCGAGTGGATCGGGCAATGAAGAGGGGACAGATGGGGATGAATCCCCTAAGAAAAGACCGAGCAGCACCAGAAAATATCTATGTCCTGTCTGTGGGAATAGTGTAAGAGCAACAAAAGACGTGAATATCCTGTGTATGGATTGCAATGTTCAGATGATAAAAGTGCCGTAATGGCAGTTTCCTGTGGATTGTCCCTAAAACAGAGAGCCGATGTTCTTGCATTATGTCAGCAGACACCGTGTGAAATCAGCGTTAGAGTAGTAGTATCAAAAAAAGAAAAAATAAAGGAGCAATCAAGATATGAGTGAGAAAATGTTTACATCAAAGACAGCAGAAGTGAAGAGTTTAATCGCAGCGTTTATGGGTCAGGTACAGGAAGAAGTAGAACGTAAGGACATTGTAGAGTATGTTCAGACCCATATAGACAATGGTGTGACAGATGGAGTAATCGCCGGAGCAATTAAAATGATGACCGCAGACGGAGAGATTTATCCGGTTCGGCGTGGATGCTATGTGAAGGGCGTTGGAAAAGCAAAATCTACAACGTTTGAGAAAATTTATAATGTGTGCCGCAGATTTCAGCTTGACCTTGACCGGGCGTGTACATTCAATATGCTGGAGCTGACAGATGCAGAGAAGAGTATCTATCCTCAGGTGCAGGAGTTGAGTGAGCAACTGAGAGATGAAGTCAGGACTTCGACGTATGCACTTGAGGCGTTGGTAGAGATGCTTCGGGAACGGGAACAGAACCCTTCTGTTGATGTTCCGGCAGTACAGTTGGAGCCGAACCCGACAGAATGTGAGGATGCTGGCGTAGCTGAGGGACAAGCTGTCTTGCCGGAGATTGGTTTACCAGAACCGGATGAAGATAGACAGCTGGGTGAACCTGAGAACGTGGATAGCGAATCTTCTGGTATTGAGGAATCCCCATCTGAACCAACTGAGGAACAGCCTGTAATGGGAGATGCACCGTTTGAGAGTATTGAGGAGCAGCCAGAATCTGAGACAGATCACTTGGAGCCGTCAGAGACCTCTTTGGAATCCGAACCGTCCAGCAAGCGGAGAGGACGCAGGAGCAAGAAAAATTAAATAGAGACCATGGTTTATAAGTCAGGGGCATTGCCTCTGGCTTATCAAGCATTTATCAGTTAACAGTGCATGGTTAATGGATTGGTTACCAAATTACCAAAAAATAGCAGGTTAGGAGATGAGAGCGTGAGTATCCGGACAAGGTATAACTGGCGAGAGCTTTCAGAAGAGGAGAAGGAGCAGATCCTTTCTGATATTAAGCAGAAAGATAGAGAAATGCTCAGCTATATGAATTGTTTATCCCGTAAGAGTGGAATCTGGGACTTGATGAAACGGGCAGAGAGACAGGGAATCACTGAAACGCAGCTTCTATTGTATATTATGAGCTGTTGCTGCTATATGACTGACAAGGAGCAATATATCGAGCAGAAACGGAAACAGGATGGAGACTTGGACTACATATACAGTCTGTTCCAAAAAATCCCGATTTTGAACCGACTGCTGAAGTAAGCATTCCGATAAGTAAGAGAAAAAAGAAAAGGAGAGATAAGCATGTTGAGCTATATGACATATCATTGGGACAATTTAAGTGACATTGAGATGATGGAAATAACAGAAGAGATCAAGAGGAAAAAAATAAAAGGCGTTTTTTCTAGTAAAGAGCAGATAGAGCAAGTGAACGCTCTTCTTTTCAGAGCAAGGCGTGATAATATTAGCAATATAGACATTATTTGCTATTTACTTGACTGCTGTGACGAGCTGAGCAAGCTGAAATTTACGAGTATGCGTGAATATCAGGAAAAGATACGGAGCGGAGAGATTAAGCCTGCAATGAAGGATATAGACATGGATCTGTTAAAAACCTTTAAATATAAATGTGGATGGAGCAATAAGCGTCTGGCGGAGTACTTTGGTGTGACGGATCGGACAATCAGGAATCGTTTAAATCAGCTGAAAGGGGCAGGAGGCAAGAAATAATAAGTACAGCATAGAAAATAAGCAATATGGCTTCTGTTAGCAGATGTTAATCTTCGGACTGAATTATTTGACAGTTCTGGTTTACGTAGTATAGCGTATCTGCTCAGTATAGCATATAGATATGTTATCATAAGCATATAGAAAAATGTATTTTTCTGAGGTAGCATTCGTATGAGAGCTAATCTTCGGACTGAATTATTTGACAGTTCTGGTTTACCTAGTATAGCGTATCTGCTCAGTATAGCATATAGATATGTTATCATAAGCATATAGAAAAATGTATTTTTCCGAGATAGCATAAGTATGAGAGCTAATCTTCGGACTGAATTTGCTGGCTGGTTTGGTTTATCTGATATAGCATATCGGAGTAGTATGGCATAAGAACTAAGGGTATAGCTTCTGAGAGCTGGTAGTAAGCGTTCCTGTGGGTTCAGTGGCATTCTGGGTTGATATAGTATGACATAATTGTTTAGGATAGCATAAGGCTATAACGGGTATGGCTTCTGAGAGCTGGTAGCAAGCGTTCCTGTGGATTCGGCAGCTTTTTCTGTTTATCTGGTATAACATATCGGAGTATGAGAGCTGAGTTAGATGTTTGGTTTATCTTCGGATAGGTGCTTATAGCTTCTACTTCCTCCCCGCTGACATTTCAGAAGAGATTCCTTTGGCTTACCGCTACGCTCTGGCTTGCCACTGCTACTTTAGACTCCCTTAAAATCTGGGAGCAGTAGGAAAAAAATTTAATACCATTCTCCAAGCTTTTAAGTGACTAATAGGTGCTAGAAAAATCTGAGATATATCTCCTCTCTGCTTGAGCTATGGGATCTTTTTCTTGTAGATTGGGCATTGAGACTCGATACTTTGAGAACTACTGTGATGCTTTGAGTTTAATGGCAGTAGAGCATTCCTGTTTTAGGCTGACATTCCATAGACAAGTTGATTACCAAATTACCAGATTTATAGCTGTGTCAAATCCTGTTAAGCATGAGACTGGTATGGGATAACATTCCTCAGTGTGGATTTATACATATCAAGTCCATGTATGGCAAGTCTAAAATGGTTGACATAAGAAAATGCAATAGCTTGGAAAGCAAAATAGTCCCAACATAAATACAAACATATGGCATATCTAAAATGATTCTGACTATTCTGAGCAAAGAACTGGCATAGTCCATAAATGGATAGCGTAAAATCCGGCAGATTGTCTACTGTCAAAATGATGTGTTAGCGTTACAATGGGAGCATACAAAAGAAATGGAGCGTGATAAGAAAATATGATTGCATAGATAAGAATTTGAACTAATCTAATTGAATAAAAAGGCTGTCTGTGTTAGAATAAGCTTGAAAACTAAAAAAGCATAGCACCTAGGAAAGTGCTGGAACACTCTCCCAGGTGTGAAACGTGTTTTGCAGAACACCTTTCGCAATGGTTGCTACCACTACTATGCCATTACATTATAATCTAAGTTTAGGCTTTAGACAAGATGGAAAATGGCTAGGAGTTTATTTGTTGTACTCAAAAAGACAGCGAGGCGTGAGGTTGGAGGCTTACACCTTGCTTTTTTGGTTTTCCTATCAAAGAGGTCAGCTTTGACTATGAATAGACAGCATAGAGGATATAGACAGCATAGAGGGTATTAGTTTACAGGACTGATGCCCTCTGTGTATATTTCAAGTTAGCGTTATCAACCTAGCAGTTACCAAATTACCAAACATTGAACAATTAACGGTGTACTGTTAAAATGAGGTAAGCAGGGTTCCGGATTGGTTTAACTCCTCCTACCCCTCCTGCTTCTTTATGATAGTTACTACTTAGAATCGAGCTTGTTTATAGGTGGTATTAAATTTATTTTTTAAGTGTATTGATACAGTGAGATTACAATAGGAGGCAAGCAATGAGAATCAGACTTAACAGACTTATCCTAACAACAGGAGCTTTGTTGTGTTTAACAGCAGCACCCATAGCTCAGACAAATCCTCTGGGTACGATGGAGGTTCAAGCAGCAGAACTTCCTTACTCCATTTATTGGGAGACACAGGCAGATGGTAGTTGGAAGTATAAGCTTAATACAGGAGGTTATGCTTCTGGATGGATTCAAGATGAAGTAGATAAAAACTGGTATTACATGGATGAATCCGCTACAATGCAGTCTGGAGTTTACAAGTCTAATGGTAAGTATTATCTGCTATCAGAGTTACACGATGGGCATTATGGTCATATGGTTAAAAATGGAGAGGTTTATCAAGGCATAACCATATCAGCCAGCACCAATGCAGATGATGAAGGAGCCTTATCCGATTCCACCTTATCAGCATTAAGAAATGCCGGAGTCAATGTAGACAATGTTCCTGACATATCCGGCAGTCAGCACGTATCCGATGGTGTTATAGCAACACCTTCACCAGCTCCTCAGCAATCCCAGCATCAGAATGTGAATGATCGCAATCAAGCGTTGTTAGACAAATGGTATGGCGGTGGTGGCTTTAAAGAGGGCGGAACAGGCGCAAAGGGTCATCTATACAACTAATCATTCTCATATGTAAGGAGGCTAATAAGCTTCCTTACATATCATTATTAAGCAGTATAACCCACAAGGAAGGAGGCATAGCATATGGGTGGAGATAACTTTTATATTGGACCTAGGTGGTTCATAGTATTTTTCCCATTAGCACTTATTTCACTTATTGCAGGACTTATATGGACGTTTACAGGTGGTTTAATATCTTACTACATAGCTCATATTTTCATAGATGTATATGGCATATTATCTATTAGTCTTGCCAGTTATGACTTGTATGTAGCTTGCAGAGAAAAGAGGAAGGATAGGCATAAGAATAAAGAGCATTAAAGCAGACAGTACATATTGATTATTATATCAAGCTTAGGAGGAAAATAAACATATGAACAAATTTTCAAAAATCGTAATAGCATTAAACATTTTATTTGGCTTAGCTTTTGTAGCGACTGTAATTTATGCAGACAGCATTAGCTTATTCTTCACAACTGGTATTAGTTTACTTGTATCATCAACTATGTTTGTGTGCTGTGTGACGTATGATTACTTTAAGAACCACAGAAGAAGCACTCATAAGATAGAAGAGCAGACCCCTCATAAGGGTGCTTACTTATATATCTACATATAACAATTTGGAGACAATGATTATGAAGAACAAGTTTAAAAGAATTATTATTACAACAGGAGCATTATTGATGATGACAATGGCTCCTATCACTCAGAGCAACCCATTAGGGCAGTACTTAAACGAGATGACAACTATTACAGCTCAAGCAGCAGAGCAGAACCAGCTTTCCTACTCTACTCGTTGGGAGACACAAGCAGATGGTAGTTGGAAGTATAAGCTTAATACAGGAGGATATGCAGTAAATCGTTGGGTACAGGATGAAGTAGATCATAACTGGTATTTATTGGATGACAATGGAGTTATGAGGACAGGAGTTTATAAGTCCTATGGTAAGTATTACTTACTGTCAGAAGTGCATGATGGTCATTATGGACATTTAGTGAAGAATGGCGAGACGTATAACGGAGTGTTTATTAGTGCAGATACATCAGCAGAGAATGAAGGAGCATTAACAGATTCTACCCTGTCTGCATTAAGAGGTGCTGGAGTCAATGTAGACAATGTTCAAGACGTATCCGGTACAACTCATACAACAGGTGGACAGGATGTAGCTGGTGGTACAAATTCGGGTCAGAGTATTACCCCTGAAGGGAATGGTGGATCTGAATGGGATCTTGATGGAGATGGGGTAATAACTATGGAGGAGATACTCAGCAATCCGAAAGCTCAAGAGCAAATGAACGCCCTTGAACTTCCTGGAACAAATAAATATGGCAGTTTAACTAGTTCACGCTGATCTATCAATAGCTATAGAAGTGTTTAGAGGATCGTAAAACAGATAAGAGGAAGCAGTCATTAAATTGACTAAGCTTCCTCTTATTTAATATAGAACTGAGATTTCAGCTTATAAAATATATAGGGGTATATTTTATTTTTCAATAAAAAGTTGATTAGGAGGGAGCGTTTATATGGCTACTTTTGTTAAATTGATTCCAGCATTTATAGTATTTGGCATAACAATGCTTTATTTATTAAGCTTTAAGTATGCTATTCGACAGAGGCTTAAGTTTGAGCAGGAGGAGTCTTGTAACGAAGAGGATTCTTGTAATGCTGATACTGATTCCTCACATATTGGCAATCAAACTTCTCAGGGTAAATATAATTCTGATAGTCCTTAGAGGTGATAAAGCGTTTGCTATTATCCTTAATAGCTGTAACATGTTCGTATATTACTATAGTAGAAAGAGCGAACAATATTATATTTCCAAAGCGTGGTAGGTGTAAGGTACATAAAAGTACAAAAAGGATAGCATAAGATATAATACAGAATACATGAGTAAAGATGTTTTCTGCACGATATCCAGAAATTGAAGCTTTAGAAATTTCTTCAGTATTGAAATTTACAAAGTGAGGAGATAGTGTGCATCCTTTACTTTGATCACCAGCATAAAATTTGAATATGTAATTTTTAAATGTAACTGTATGATTTGGTTTTGCATTAGTGATATATTCACTACCAATTAAGATGATAGTGGGTTCATAATTTATTTTGTATTTGCATGCAGTTCTTTTTACATATACAGCATGGCCAAATTCATGTATTAAAGTAGTTACTATACAAAGATTCAAGAGCATTGACTGCTTTTTTGGCATATATTTACCTCATTTCAACTTAATATGGAAATATAGTAGCATAGAAAATTTTAAAACACAATATAAGGAGATGATTTTATGAAAAGGACTTTGATTTTATTTTTATTAACATTAACAGTTTTAAGTTTATCTGGATGTAAGAAAGACAAGCAGGAGGAACCCACCTCTCCTACATTAGAAGTTATTGAACCCGAAACGACAGAACCCGAAGTTTTAGAGACATTACCTGAAGCAGAGACTAGAAAAGCTGGCGAAGGGAAGTCCTTAGAAGAGCTTTCAGAAGAAGCAGGTATACCTGTTATAGAAACGAGAGCATTAAATAATGATGAAAGCTTATCAGAGGATGGTCACGAATCTTCAAAAGAGAACTCTACAAGTACTGAAGGTACTAGTTTATCTGGTACAGAATCCTATTCATCTGGTAAAGATACTTCTGAATCTGGCACTGACACTTCTAAATCTGATAATACTTCAAATAATGACGCTGGATCTCAAACAAGTAGTCAATCGGACATTAAAAATTCAGAGCTGCAAGAAAATAATGGCGGAGATACAGAGGTAGTTGGAATAGACCAAGAAGTATTTAATGAGATGCAGGATAAGTATAGTGCAGAAATGGAGGCAATATTAAACAATTCTGAAAATATAAAGAAAATGGAAGAGATTGAGAATGGAGGGAAATAGCCTATGAGAAAATACAAAAAGCTTTTGGCTGGGGTCTTATCTCTTGCTATGATGGCAACTACATCATTTGTTAGTTTGGCAGATGTGGGTTTGGGTGGAAATACAAACTCTGATGGGGATACAACAGTTGGAAGTAATGCAGCATATGCTCATAGATTTATGGCATATCCTGAAAATCAAGGTTATCGTATTTCAATAGTAGATAAGACAGGAGATAGAGTTACAAACTCAATAGATATAGTTAACTACGTTCCTACTGATATAAACAACATTGGGTATGAGAACTCAAACAATGGAGGAGGGCGTCAAGAGTTTATTAGTGGTTACAATAAATATATTAACTACATCGGTTGGAGTGCACCAAAGGCTGGAATAAATAAAAAGAATACATTTTATTACAGTAATGGCATTAAGACAGAAGCTTATAGTGACTTGACTTGGAATAAGAATGGTGTTCCTACAGGGTATAATTTAAAGGGGGAGCCTGTAGAAACCAATATGTATCCGAAAAATGCTTTTGAGGCTTTGTTGTCAAGTAAGTATGACTCAAAAGTAGCTGAGTTAACGGCAAATGGGGTTGAGGGGTTAGCTCCTTTACCTAAAGATGCTAATGGAAGAACTATTCCAATTAAAATATCTCTACCGTCAATTTTAAACAGTTCTAAAACTGGTTTCGAGCCGGGTGGAATGGAACTAATGAAGTACTTTGAAGCAGAGGTTGGAAAGTTTGGACAAGAGTTAAATCAGAGATCTTTGAGTGGTGCATATAACGTATTAAGTTTATTGGTAGACACAGTGGGCCCTGTGTATAACAATAAAGGGGAATGGGCGGATAGATTTGATTACTTATTCCGCTTTACAAATCCGGCAGAACAAGCTCGAGTAGGCAAGGAAGAACCTGACAAGATAACAGGAGAGCTTAGTGTTACTAAGCCTTCTGACATCATCACAGAGAAAGGCTATAAAGTTATTGTAGAGCCTTTATATTGGTTCGTACCTGAAATATTGACTGTTGATCCTGTGTTATTAGCGCGTAATGGTGGAAGTTCTAACTATGGAAATGTGACTGGCGTTTGTTATGGAACTGTAAGCTACTTGGCTAAATACACACATGACTTAATGCAGAAGGACTTACCTATTACAGATGATATGATGCATCGGTGTTGGGTAGGACCTAACTGGGGAACGGGAGAACTTGGAGTAACAACATTGATGTTGGCTTATGACGATGCAGATTTAAAGATATACGAACCAAGTGGCGGACCGGAACCATTAGCAAAAGTAGGTGGCAGGGAGGAATGGAGTTTACACAGTCTAGCGCATGGAGACAACTTCAAAAATAGTGGATATGCAGTTCATATATATGATAACTTATTGATTCCGGATGGAACTTCAACCTTTGATGAAATCAACTACAGCAGTTCTTCTACTGATGGTTTCAGACCTGGCCCTTCAGAGGACAAGAGTAATGAGGGCGGCTTAGAATCTAAAAATAGGATCGTAAAATATTATGCAAATAAGCTGTCAAATGAGTACATCTATACTGAAAACCATACAAGAGAGAATACGGTAAGTCAGGTTACATTAGAGAACGAGGAAGGCTACAAAGTAGATAGTTGGTTTACGAGCAATGAGTTTAGAAAGCCTTCAAGTCATACTGACAGTTATGATGATTGTAAGAGCTCTATACCGAATAAGCAGACAGGTACTTCTACTGGTTCAGTACAGTTAGAGAAAGAAGATACTTTATATTTAAGGTTAGTCAAGCAGCCGGAAGTCACTAAAATCTATGAGAGCGATGGTGCAACAGATAAAGTTGTAGTAGACAATAACCCGAGATTTGAAGGCGGAAGTTTAATCGTAACAACTCCTGATGAAGGTTATGACTATGTAGAAGGAGTGGAATCTCCTGAAAATGCTGACCCTGACAGTTGGCAAGATGTTCCGGCTGGAAATAGTACAACGGATACTCGTATTCCTGTAAAGGATACAACGAAAGAGATTTTCATACATTATAAAAAGCCTGATACAGATGCTAATATGATTCTACATGAGAATGAAATTAGTCATCAGTTTGGTTTATCTGATGCCAACAATGGAGTTTTAGTACAGGGAGTTGTAAATTATTCGTCAGTCAGTTCCGGCGAGAGCTGTGATGAAGATGTGGGAGACGATGACGACTATGAAGCCTGTGGTTCTGACTATGAATGGGTGGATTCAGAGGCTTGGCATTTCTCATTAAGCAATCATAAAGTTTATGATAAAAAGTTTGTCTGGGATTGGAGACAGACAGGTGCAACAAGCTGGGGAGCTGATGATCTTGGAGAAAGTGGTGGAGACAGGAAAACTGGTTCTAATGAGCCTGATGGAAGAATGGTACTGCAAAGAAGTTTTTCCGACAGACCTGTTTTATATCCGAACATGAATCAGAATACTGAGAGCACATTGATAAATATGGGTTTAAATGCTCCGGCATACATACCAAAAGCTGACCGATATGGAAATAAACCAGAACAGCCTTCAAGGGTATCTTGGACAGGAACTTTTGAAACAGACTGGGTATTTGATTCTAACAGCCCACAAGCGACCTTTGAACCAAGTTGTGGACATGGAGGATCTGATACAGACACACATAATACAAGTAATAACAAGTCAGAACTGGATGGAGCTTATAGCAAACCAAACAACACAACAATCTATGGTTTATGGGGCAAAGAAAATAAGGGCGATAAAGCTTTAGCCGATACAGCTCAACAGAATATCTGGAAGTTAGGCACGTTAAATTTCAAGGGCTTCAAAAATCATGTGAAAGAGCAGGCATTTACATTTTATCCCTACTATAAGATGAAGTTTATCAGTCAATTAGATGGTGCGGAGCAAGACGCTTACTTAACAGCAGAGAACCTTAGCACATTATTCTCATTACAGCGTATTGATACTTCAATTTTCAGACCGAAGGGTGCGACAACACTGGAGTTAACTTCAAGTCAGTGGAGTACCCATGCTAAAGCTCATAACTTATTAGATGCTGCTGGTGTTGAGAATAAGAACAGTTTACTTCCTGCTGGAGCAATATATGATCTTAGAACGGCTGGAAATGGTGTGAAAGCTTCACAGAGTTGGATAGGATACAGAGTGTTTAACAGTTATGTCATGGATAAAAATGCTTTAGCAGATGCTACGAATGTAAAGACCAAACAGGAAGTAGTGGATGCAGTAAATGCATTCAAGAACGATACAAAGAATGTCTTAAGCAATTATGAGGTCGTTATGGTTGGACAGGAAGGCATCAATCCAGATGATAACAATGGGGAGTTTTATAGAGGCTCCGAAGTTATAACTGGTAAAGATGGTTCTTATCGTTTAGGGCAGGAGTTTATTCGTGATAGCAAGTATGATTTACAGACAACAGGTTCTGCTTCTGGAAACAGTTCTGATATAGATGTACTTGAAGAACTGGAAGAGACATATGATTGGGTTCTTACATCAGATGCGGATGGAAATGTAGTCATAACTAGAAATGGAACGGAGCTAGAGAGATTGCAGAAGAACCAGAAAAACCTGACTAATGCAGAAGTAAAAGAGTTTGATAGCAGAACAAATATAGTTACGAACTTCTTATCTGCAATAGACAGAAATATGGGTTCAGACCGTAATGGAAAGACTTGGTATAATGAAGGATTCAGTATTGGATGCTTGGAGACAAGGTTAGCTTATAGGATGGGATTTGGTGATGGAGATGCAAGCTTAAGAAGTACTGCTCTAAACATCAAAGCGAATGGTAAGCTGGAGAACAGAAATGACATGTTTAATGGAGATGAAGCAAAGAATCGTAGCTATCAGTTCTTTACATCTGCTCGTAGTACATTGAATGGCTGTGAGAAAGATTATGTAGGAACATATGATGGAATCAAGATCTTCATTCCGAATATGAATCAGTTGTTAGTAAGTAACCGCTTCTATACATCAAATACAACAGTTATGGATTTGAACTAAGCATAAGAGGGTGTTGAGCATAAGAGGGTGGCTGAAAGGCTTCCCTCTTATTTGTTTACTGGGTGGAAGGTAATAGGTTAGGCATAAGGTTGGGGATAGGCATAAGGTTTGGGATAGGCATAAGGTTTGGGATAGGCATAAGGTTTACAGATAGTAGGCATAAGGGTTTATTGGGAAAGAACTTAAGAGATGTATGAAGTATAGCATAAGTGAGATTGTTGTGGTCAAGCATTTTTGTAACACTTGTGGCTAAAAAATATCATGAATCA
>ERZ1673736.2057-NODE-2057-length-23757-cov-6.052274_pt1 | contig 23757 bp, 23 predicted proteins | sample MGYA00580212_ERZ1673736 | MGnify/ENA primary metagenome ERZ1673736 (study PRJEB41218, sample SAMN15661752) | gut metagenome | host: Homo sapiens | place: Canada: London | collected 2015-08-20/2019-03-30 | study: EMG produced TPA metagenomics assembly of...
GAATGGCACCCGCGTCACACCAAAACCGCGCCGGACATTCCGGCGAAGATTGTACATTGTTGACCCTTTGGCTCTGGCCTGGGGTGAGGACGGGGCACCGTTCCTGCTTTCTTGTTCCTAAGCATTCTACCAGAGCCAAACTCCGCTGTCAACCCCTTTTTGAATTTTTTCACCGCCCCGCCGCCGGCCTCTGCCCCTGCCCATTTACATAATTTCATCCTAACCGCCCCGCAGTACAAATAGTTATACACACTTTCCACATGTTTTTCCACATAAATCGTGAAAAATTCCACTGTATTGCGGAATTTTCGCCGCTTTCTTTCCACACGGTTCGACACGCCTCCCTACGCTCCCTTCTGTATGGTTACATAACGCTTTTTACAAGGCCGCACCTCTGCACATCCAGACAGAACAGGGCCCCCGGAAAGCCCATCCTTTCCGAGGGCCCGCAGTCTGGACCTGGTTCTTATAATACAGTAAAGGTGCGCAGCCGTTATCCCAGGGAGATGTCCCGGTTGGCGTACGCGTTCAGCTCCATTCCGGCGGTGTGGCCCGCCTGGTACTCATAAAAGCCCTGACAGCCGATCATGGCGGCGTTGTCCCCGCAGTACTTCAGCTCCGGGAGGTAGAGCCGGTCCCCGCTCCGGGCGCAGGCCGCCTGGAGATCCGCCCGGATCCGCCGGTTGGCGGCCACACCTCCGGCCACCGCCACCTGGCCATAGCCCTTTGCCCGGGCCGCCGCCATCACCCGGGGCACCAGAGACTCGCTCACCGCCCGGCCGAAGCTGGCCGCGAAGTCCCGCAGATCCAGCGTCTCCCCCTTCTGCTCCGCGTTGTGGATCAGATTCAGGCTGGCGGTCTTGAGACCGGAGAAGGACATATCCAGCTCATGGCCGGACACATGGGCCCGGGGCAGCTCATAGCGGCTGTCATCTCCCCCGTCCGCAAGGCGGTCCATGGGACCGCCGCCGGGGTAGCCGATGCCCAGCACCCGGGCCACCTTGTCAAAGCACTCCCCCGCCGCATCATCCCGGGTGCCGCCCAGCACCTCCATCTCCGTATAGGAGCGCACATCCACCACCAGGGTGGTCCCGCCGGAGACACACAGGCAGACGAAGGGCGGCTTCAGGTCTGGGTGGGTGATGTAGTTGGCGGCGATGTGGCCCCGCACATGGTGGACCGGGATCAGAGGGAGATCCAGGGCCATAGCCGCTCCCTTGGCGAAATTCACCCCCACCAGCACCGCGCCGATGAGGCCGGGGCCGTAGGTGACCGCCACGGCGTCCAGATCCCGCTTGGTCAGGCCCGCCTGATCTACCGCCTGATCGGCCAGGCCGGTCACCGCCTCCACGTGCTTTCGAGAGGCGATCTCAGGCACCACGCCGCCGTAAATGGTGTGCATCTCGATTTGTGACGCGATGCAGTTGGACAGCACCGTCCTCCCGTCCCGCACCACAGCGGCGGCGGTCTCGTCACAGGAGGACTCAATGGCTAGAATATTCACAAAAGGCTCCCCTTTCCCATGGTTTTCCTCAGTACAGCTTTTCCCGCTCCATCACGCTGTCGATCCGGTTGAAGCGCTTGCTGTCCGTCACATCCTTTCTCCCGCTCACAGACAGAAGAATGACCTCCGACAGGCTCAGCGGGGCGACGTAGGAGTTGGTGAAGCCCAGACCGTCCACCTGGGCCGTGACCACCACATCCGCCTTGTTCGCCAGCGGGCTGGTCCGGCGGTCTGTCATCAAGATCACCTTCGCCCCACTCTCCCGGGCGATCTCCATCAAAGGCCGGGCGATCTCGGAGTACCGGGGAAAGCTGTACAGGAACAGGCAGTCCCGCTCCGTGATGTCCAACAGGTTTTCCACCGCCGTGGCGTCCGCGTGGAGGATGGGCACCACATGAGGGGTGAGGAACAGGAGCTTGCTGGCCATATACTGGGCACAGCAGGCTGTCCCCCGGAAGCCTGCGATATACTTCCGGTCGCTGCGCAGGAGAATGTCCACGATCTGCTCCACCGTACCCTGATCCAGCTGGGCATAGCTTTTTTGCAGATTGTTCAGCGTATATTGGCTCACGTCGCTGATCAGGCTGCCGGAGCCCAGGTGCTCCAGGGTGCGGAGGTACTTCTCCCCGGGAGTCAGATCCGGCTGAGCCCGGTCGATCTGGCGGGCAGTCCGGGCGTTCATCTCGCTCCGGAAGTCCGCATATCCCTTAAAGCCCAGCTTGCGGATGAAGCGGATCACCGAGGTGTCGCTCACCCCAATCTCCTCCGCCATCGTTGTGGAAGTCTGAAATCCAATGGTGCTCAGATGGGCCAAAATATATTCCGCGATCTCCGCGTCCGTCCGGGTCAGCGTCATACTTTGAATTTTTCGTACCAGATCTTCCATGTTTCTATCCTCCGGCTCACAGTTTGACCAGAAAAGGATACCACAGAAGTCCTCTATGGTCAATTCCAGCAAAAAAAGAAACCGCGGCACAGCAGCTGTACCGCAGTTTTTTACAGTTTTCCCACAAGGAGAACCGTCTTATGCCGTTTTTCTGCGCTTTCTTCCGATCCCGGTCATAATACTCAGGAAGAAAATAATCAGCAGACCCCAGCAGTGGAAATTGTAGGGCAGGAAGTCCAGGAAGGAGAAGGTCGCAGGCACACCGGCTACTCCGGTCGCCACGCCGGTGATGACCAGCACGGGATTGCCGTGGGGGATCAGTCCATTCGTGCCGCAGGCAGTGGCATCCAGAATGTTCGCGCTGCGGCTGTGGTCGGCCTCATCCTTGTAGTCATCCATCAGAGTCCGAACAAAGGGCCCGGTGAAGATGATGGTATTGGTGGAGCTGTGGGTCGCCACGACGCCGAAGATCGCCATAAAATATGCAATCAGCTCCGCGCTGCGGATGGTCCTGCACTTGGTGATGATCCAGGAAGCAAAGGCATCCATGGCGCCGCTCTTGGTGGGGATCTGGATCATCATCACGATCAGGCAGGAGACGATGGCCACATTGGCCATACTGCCCATGCCGGAGGCGATCGGGCTGTCATCGCTGAACAGCACAGCGGGATCCAGAACGCCCAGAACCAGACTGAAGAAAATGACCAGCACATTGGAGAGGAGCAGCGCGGAGACCAGTCCCCAGCCCTTGTACATCAGCAGGACCAGGACCACAGGGACCAGCAGGAATACCAGGGACTTGGCGGAGGAGGGATCCGCCTCAATGACCGCACGTCCCCCCGCCGACTGGGACAGACCGATCACAATATAGAGGATCCCGGAAATAATCCCCACAGTCATGGAATAGGGCAGCCGGGTCCGCACCGCCTCCTGCACTGTGACGCCCTGGGTCTGGGAGGAGGCGATGGTCGTATCAGAGATAGGTGCGAGGTTGTCCCCAAAAATCGAACCGCTGACCACCGCGCCGCACATCAGGCCCATATCGATACCCAGCTCCCCCGCCAGAGGACACATCACCGCAGAAACGGCAGTCACAGTACCGGTGGAGGTCCCGCAGGCAGTAGAGATCACCACGCAGATCAAAAATGCCACCACGGGGATAAAGCCGGTATTGACATGAAGCTCAGCCACCACCCAGATCAGCGCCTGGATCAGGCCGCTGGTTTTCAGCAGGGAGGACAGCAGACCGGCCATAAAGAAGGCCACACAGATCACACAGAACATGGATTCCCGCAATCCGGCCAGCATCTCTTCTCCGTACGCCTTGCGGTCCTTTGCCAGAACCAGGCCCAGGACCAGAGTGAAAAACAGCGCCACCATCATGCTCTTCGTTCCGCCTCCGCGGCCCAGGAGCAGATACATAATACCCAGAATCGCTGCTGCCACACACAGCCAAGCAGTGACGTGCCCGCCATAGTAGCTGACCGCATACTCTTTCTTTTTCTCCATTGTTTGCGCTCTCCCTTTCCAGCTTATTGCTTAGTGAAGCGCCGCCAGTGCCTGTTCCATCCGGTCCAGCGCTTTCTCCAGGTTCTCCATCGAATTGGAGTAGGAAATCCGGATCTTACCGGGAACGTTATATGCCTCGCCGGGGACCGTGGAGATCAGAGCTTCGTCCAGCAGATACTGGCACAGCTCCACCGCCGTCTCGATTTTCCGGCCGCCGAAGGATTTTCCCAGATAGAGCTGCACATCGGGGTACACATAGAATGCGCCCTTGACGTCGGGACAGGTGATCCCCGGGATCCTGTTCAGCCGGTCCACCACATAATCCTTGCGCCTTCTGAACTCCTCCACCATGACCTCCAGGTCGTGCTGGGGGCCTCTCAGCGCCTCCACCGCCGCCTTCTGTGAAATGGCGCTGGTGGCGGAGGTGGTCTGGCTCTGCACCGCCATGATCCCCTTGATCACATCGGCCCGGGCGGCGGCATAGCCGATCCTCCAGCCGGTCATGGCGTAGGCCTTGGAGAAGCCGTTCACTGTAACGGTCCGGTCCCTGACCTCCTGAGAGATAGAGGCTACACTGAAGTGCTCCGCTCCATCATAGACCAGCTTCTCATAGATCTCGTCGGCCACAACGAAGAAATCGTGCTCCACCGCCAGTGCTGCCAGCTTTCTCAGGCTCTCCTCACTGTATACTGCCCCTGTGGGGTTGTTGGGGGTGCAGATGACGATGGCCTTGGTCCTGGGGGTGATGGCCTTCTCGATGGCGTCCAGATCCAGCTCATAGTTGTCCTCCCGCACCGGGACGAACACCGGCGTCGCGCCGGCCAGGCGGATCATCTCGGTATAGCTCACCCAGCAGGGAATAGGCAGCAGGACCTCATCTCCTGGGCCGGCAAGGACCATCATTGCGCTGGCGATGGCCTGCTTGGCACCCACCGCTGTGGTCACCTCGTTCAGCGCATACTCTACACCGTTGTCCTCTCTCAGCTTCTTCACGATCTCCTGGCGCAGCTCCAGGATCCCGTTGCCGGGGGTATACTTTGTAAAGTTATCCGCGATCGCTTTCATACCAGCTACTTTGATGTAATCAGGGGTCCCAAAATCAGGCTCCCCTACATTCAGGGAAATAATGTCCTTTCCCTGACGCTTCAGCTCCGCCACCTTGGCGATCAGCGCCGAGGTGGGAGAGCCGCTGAATTTGTTCATGCGTTCCGCAAGTGTGGTTGCCATGGTTCACGATTCCTTTCCTTCACGTTCTGCCTGGACGAAACAATGTGTCGATACTCCTTTGCTTACTCCCCGTACATCCCGTCAATAAACTCGGTCTTTTTCTCCTCCAGCTTTTTCCGCACCCAGGCCCGGTTGGAGTTCCCGTTCCGGGCCGCCTCCACCTTAGCGGCGTCCTGCTCATGGAACTTTCCCGCCGCCTCCAGCACCTCAGGGGCGTCCTTCAGAGGCACCACGATGATCCCATCGGCATCCGCTACGATGATGTCCCCGGGATGGACGCTGATGCCGCCGCAGGCGATGGGGACGTTGACCTCTCCAGGTCCCTCCTTGTGGGGGCCGCCGGGGGTGGATCCCGTGGCGTACACCGGCAGATCCATCTCCCGCAGGGCGTCCACATCCCGGACCGGGCCGTCGATCACCAGCCCGCCCAGCTTCTTCTGATACTTGGCATAGGTGAACATGATCTCCCCCATGAGGGAGCGGGTGGTATCCTCGTCATTGGACAACACGATGACGTCTCCCGGCTGGGCCATATCCAGGGCCTGATGGAGAAACAGGTTGTCCCCTGCCCGCGCCTTGACGGTCAGGGCAGGGCCCGCCATGATCCCCTGAAAGCCGCTCATCAGCCGGATCCTGGGATTCATGGCGCAGGAGCGGCCCATGGTATCCGCGATATTGGCCGCCGGGAGACCGACGAATCCCTCCAGCAGCTCCTGACTTGGCATGGGGCGCTTCAAAAACACACGATTTCCGATGGACATTTTTCTTGCCTTCTTTCTGCTCCGGAGTGTTGTTGTTGAACTGTCTCCATTTTAATTTATTGAAGAATATTTGTCAACAACTATTTAATGTTTAGAATATTTTTCTGCATAATAGACAACACAAAAAATCCCACCTGCCGGTTTTCCAACACCAGCAGATGGGATCCTCCTCATTTTGTTTTATTTTTCAGTTTACCGCAACTTTTTGAAGTCTCTGGTCATAATGACCGCATCCTCTTTGGGCTTGGTGTAATAGTCCTTCCGGCGCCCCGCCTCCTCAAAGCCGTGCTTGCGGTACAAGGCGATCGCCGGTTCGTTGGAGGCCCGCACCTCCAGCGTGAGGAAGGCCAGATTGGCCGCGCCGAACCGGCAGAACACATCCAGCAGCTCGTCCGCCACGCCGTGGCGGCGGGCGTTGGGGTCCACAGCGATGTTGTCGATGTAGCCCTCGTCCAGCACCACATGGAGGCCCGCGTAGCCCAGCAGGCCCCCGTCCTCCGATTCAGCCACGATAAAGCTGGCCTGGGCGTCGAAGAGCGCCTCGGTGAGCATGGCCTCACTCCAGGGGGCGGAGAAGCATTCCCGCTCCAGCTCCGCGATCTGACCGACATGACTGCGGTCCATAGGCACGATGGTATATTCCATAATAACTCCTTTTTTCAAGATTTCTTAATAATTTCCGCCTTGTCTTTTCCCTTGCAATCCGGTACAATGGATGGACAATCGGTATGCTGTCCCCTTGATTATATCCGGACAGACTCCCTTTGACAAGCCGTCTTTCGCCGGCCGTCCTCCGCCGCGGCCGGCGTCCGCCAGAAAGGAATTCCTGATGAAAAAACTTTTCTCCCTCCTGCTCTCCGCCGCACTCCTGTCCGGTCTGCTGGTCACCGAAGCGTCGGCCGCCACCCTTCAGAGCAACCAGGCCGTCTACCAGCTCTCCCAGGACCCCCTGGGCACAGAGCCCTTCTCCTACTCCGCCACCGAGACCCACTCCGCCACCCTGGTCCCTGTGGGGACCGCCATCCAGAGCGGCGGAGACGGGCTGCTGCTGGTGGAGGTGTTCCTCTACCACGAGGCGGAGAAGCACTGGAACCTGGACTCCATGCTCTCCGGACAGAGCCAGCTCACCATCCGGGACGGGGACCACATCTACCACATCTCCACCATGGATCCCAGCAGCTCTGAGCCCAACGCCGTCCTTGACCGGGGCATCTGGGTCAAGGGACAGAGCACCGGCGAAGTCCAGCCCGTCACCGTCACCGGAGAGCCGGTGGACGACTGGGCGGCCAATCTGGTCAACGAGGCCATCGCCAAGGACCTCTTCCCCGCCCACCTGAAGGGTCAGGACCTGCGGGAGCCCATCACCCGCACCCAGTTCGCCGCCCTGTCGGTCCGTCTGTATGAGGCCATGAGCGGCCAGACCATCCCCGCCTTCACAGGGACCAATCCCTTCACCGACACCACCGACCCCGAGGTGCTCAAGGCCTACTCCATGGGCTTTACCTCCGGTGTGAGCAGCACCGCCTTCGGCGCCGGGACCCAGCTGAACCGGGAGCAGGCGGCCACCATGCTCTCCGCCGTCTACCGGAAGCTGGGCGGTACCATCCCGCCTCAGGAGGCCGCTCCCTTCTCTGACCGCGGCTCTATCTCCGCCTGGGCCATGGACAGCGTGTGCTTCGCAGCCTCCAAGGGCGTTATCTCCGGCTATGAGGATGGCCGCTTCGGTCCAAAAGACTCCGCCCAGCGGCAGGCCTGCCTCATCATGGCCCTGCGGATGCAGCAGAAGCTGGGCAGCAGCGCCGCCATCTGAGCGGCACCACAGAATTTTTCGCATAACAGGGGCTCCGGATCACTCCGGAGCCCCTGCGTTTTTTCTCTTATGACAGGCTCAGTGGGACTCGGCCCAGGAGCGGCCCGCATGGGTCTCAGCCAGCAGGGGGACGGACAGGGCGGCGACCCCCTCCATCTCCTCCTCTACCAGCTTACAGACCGTCTCCGCCTCCGACTCCGGGCACTCCACGATCAGCTCGTCGTGGACCTGTAGGACCAGACGGCCCTCCAGTCCCTCCGCCTTCAGGCGGTCCCGCACCCGGATCATGGCCAGCTTGATGATGTCGGCCGCAGTGCCCTGGATGGGGGCGTTCAGGGCCACCCGCTCGCCGAAGGAGCGGGTGTTGAAGTTGGAGGACTTCAGCTCCGGCACCCAGCGGCGGCGGCCGTACAGGGTGGAGACAAAGCCCTGCTCCCTGGCCTGCTCCACCACCGCGTCCATATAGGCCCGCACCCCGGCGTAGTGGGCAAAGTACTTGTCCATATACTCCTTGGCCTCGGCCACGGTGACCCCGATGTCCTGGGACAGGGAGAAGGGGGAAATGCCGTACACGATACCGAAGTTCACCGCCTTGGCGCTGCGGCGCATGAGGGGGGTGACCTCTGACCGCGCCACACCGAACACCTGGGCGGCGGTGATGGTATGGATGTCCTCTCCGCTTCGGAAGCCGTCGATCATGGCCTTGTCCCCGGCGATATGGGCCAGCAGCCGCAGCTCGATCTGGGAGTAGTCCGCGTCCACCAGCACCTTCCCCGCCGGGGCCACGAACATTTTCCGCAGCTCCGCCCCCAGCTCCGTGCGGACGGGGATGTTCTGAAGGTTCGGCTCCGTGGAGCTGAGCCGTCCGGTGGCGGTGACAGTGTTCTGGAAGGAGGTGTGGATCCGTCCGTCCGGAGCGATCACCTTGCCCAAACCGTCGGCATAGGTGGATTTCAGCTTGGTGAGCTGGCGGTACTCCAGGATCTCCTCGATGATGGGGTGCTGTCCCCGCAGCTTCTCCAGCACCTCTGCGTTGGTGGACCACCCTGTCTTGGTCTTTTTCACCGGCGGCAGGCCCAGACGCTCAAAGAGCACCTGGCCCAGCTGCTGGGTGGAATTGATATTGAAGGTGTCCTCTCCGGCCAGATCATAGATCCTGGCCTGGACCTGCCCGATCCGTTCGGACAGCATCTCTCCGAACTGCACCAGGGCGCCCCGGTCCACCAGCACGCCCTCCCCCTCCATCTCGGCCAGCACAGAGCAGAGAGGCAGTTCGATCTGCTGGTACAGCTCCCACAGCTCCAGTTCCTCCAGCCGGCTGGTGAGGGCGGTGCGCAGGGCCCCGATGAGGACGGCGTGAACCGTCAGGGCGGCAGTGGGGACCGCCGGATCGGACAGCGGACCAAAGGCCCCCTCGTCCAAGTAGTCGGCCGCCCTGGGAGGCTGGAAGTTGAAATAGGCAAGTCCCAGCTTCTCCAGGTCATAGCTTCCGTCAGTGGGGGCCAGCAGATAGGCAGCCACCTCCGTATCAAACCCGAAGCCGCCGGGGACGATCCCCTCCGCCAGCAGGGTCCGCCACAGAGACTTCAGCCCGTGTACGGCCTTCCGGATGCGTCCATCAGAGAACAGGATCCGCAGAAAATCGTTGTGGCAGTTCCATTGGTCCGCAAAAAACAGGGCCGCGCGGCGTTCTCCCTCCGGCTCCTCCCACGCCACGCACACCACATCCAGAGAGGGCAGGGCCAGCACGCTCACCCAGTCCCGCTCCCGCCAAAGGTCCAGAAGCTCCTCCATCCGGTCCCGGCTGTCCACCGTCTCGCTGACGCAGGAACCGTCGAACGTCTCCCCGGCGCTTTTCTTCTCGCCCTGGGGCGCGGTGAGTCCGTATCTGCCAATGAGCTTGGCAAACTCCAGGTCCAGGAACAGCTGGTACAGGGCGTCGTTGTCGGCCTCCCGGCACAGGTTCTGCTCCGGATCGAACTCGATTGGGGCGTCGGTGTGGATGGTGGCCAGGTCATAGGACATCCGGGCCATCTCCTCCCCCTCCGCCAGCTTTTTTACCACGCCGGGCTTGGCCGGGGTACCGGGCGCCATCTCCGGGGTGGGCATGGCGGCATACAGGGCGTCGATGGAATGATACCGCTGGACCAGGGCCATGGCGGTCTTTTCCCCCACCCCCTTGACCCCGGGGATATTATCGGAGCTGTCCCCCATCAGGGCCTTCAGGTCCACGATGTGGATGGGATCGAAGCCGTACTGCTCCCGGAAGGCGTCCGGGGTCATATCTTTGGTGGTGGTGCGGCCCATGCGGGTGGACACCAGCTTGACGGTGGTGGTATCGGTGACCAGCTGGAGAGAGTCCTTGTCCCCGGTGACGATCACCGTCGCCCAGCCGGCGGCGGCGTCCTTTACCGAGATGGTGCCGATGAGATCATCGGCCTCCCAGCCGTCCAGCTCATACATGGGGATTTTCATGGCCGCCAGCACCTCCTTCAGCAGAGGCATCTGACTGGCCAGCTCGTCTGGCATCCCCTTCCGCTGGGCCTTATAGCCCTCATAGGCCAGATGGCGGAAGGTGGGGGCCTTTCGGTCAAAGGTGACGCACAGGGCATCCGGCTGCTCCTCGTCCAGCAGCTTATTCAAAATATTCAAAAACCCAAGGATCGCATTGGTGGGCTGTCCCGTCCGGGTGGTGAGATTCTGGCTCACCCCATAAAAGGCCCGGTTGACAATGGAGTTGCCATCCAGAACCATCAGCTTTTTCATGTGGGTATCCTCCCTTTTCCGCCGTACGCGGCCAAGTCGTATCGACCATAGTATATCAGCTTTCCCGGGACCGGGCAAGGAAAACCGGGGGCCGCGGCTCTGCGCGGTCCCCGGTCCGGAGCATAGTTTATCGTGGCGGTCTCTCAGCCTTTCAGCTTCTCCGCCAGCACCGCAGCCCGGTCCTCCGCCGCCCGCAGGATGGCCTCCGGGTCATTTTCCCGGACGTCCAGCCCCTCGGCGGACAGGCAGTGAGCGGCCGGGATGCCGAACATCTTCCCCAGCCCCCTTATATAGTCGAAGCCGAAGTTTTTCCCCTCCAGAGGGCCCCCGGCAGTGGTGATATAGACCAGCTCCTCCGCCCGGCACAGCCCCTCCTGGACCCCTTCACGGGTGTAGTGGAAAGTGACCCCCAGGGTGCAGGTCCACTCCAGGTAGATCTTCAGTGCTGCCGGGAAGGTCATATCCCAGTCCGGAGCGGCGATCACCACCAGATCGGCCTGGGCCATCTCCCGGGCCGGCTCGAACATAGGGCCGGCGGTATCCACCTCCGCCTTCCGGTCCCGCTCCTGGGCCAGCGCCCCGGTGAGCACCGGCAGCTCACAGCCCGTCAGGTCCCGCTCCTTGACCACTGCCTCCGGCCAGCGGGTCCGGCAGGCCGCCAGAAACGCCTGGCTCAACCGCCAGGTGCGGGACTGCTCCGGCCCACGCATACACGCGTTGACAAATAAGATCTGCTTCATTTCTATTACTCCTCCTAACCCGCGCGCCCAGTGCTCAGGGCGCTCCGGGCCGTTTTCACCAGATATTCCATCGCCTGCACCGGATAACGGCCCGCCGCAGTCTCTCCGGTCAGCATCAGGGCGTCAGAGCCGTCCAGCACCGCGTTGTAGATATCGCACACCTCCGCCCGGGTGGGTACCGCCCGCTGCTCCATAGACCACAGCAGCTGGGTCACCACAAAGAAGGACCGCCCCGCCGTCCGGCACCGGGCGGCGATGCCCTTCTGCGCGGCGGGCAGCTCCCACAGCGGCATACTGTTCCCCAGATCGCCCCGGGCAATACAGATCACATCGGATGCATCTATGATCTCGTCCAGCTTCTCTATGCCCAGCTGGTTCTCGATCTTCGCCATCACCCGCACCCGCTCCAGGCCGCGCTCCGCAAGGGCCCCTCGCAGCACCGCCAGGTCCTCCGCCCCCCGCACGAAGGGCTGGAGCACGTCGGTCACTCCGCACCGGGCCGCCCAGTCCAGATTCCGCCGGTCCTCCTCCGTCAGGGCAGGGGTGTCCGGCTGGACCCCCAGGATCGCCATGCTCTTCCGGCTCTTGAGCAACCCCCCCCGCTCCACCTGGCACAGCAGGGCGTCCGGGCGCTCCTCCACCACTGTCAGAAGCAGGGCGCTGTCATCCAGAGAGATCTCATCCCCCGTCCGGGCGGCCGCCAACGCGGCGGCGGGCACAGGGATCCCCCCCGCGCCCAACAGGACCTCCGCCCCCTCGGCCAGGGAAACCGGCTCCTTCAGCGTCCCTACCCGCAGTTCCGGGCCCTGGAGGTCCACGATCAGCTTGGCCTCCACCCCCGCCTGCCGGGCCGCGGGCCAAAACCGCTCCTCCAGCAGAGGGGCACACGCCTCCAGCGTGGTGTGGGACAGGTTCAGCCGCGCGCCTGTCATCCCCGCCCGGAACAGCGCCTCCAGCGTCTCCCGCTCCCAGCAGGCATCCCCCAGCGTACCATAAAACTCCATGTGATCTTCCTCCCGCCTGTTTGCCTTTTCCTCTATTATGGCCCACTTTTCCGCCGCCGTCAACCGGGCACACAAAAGGAACGGGCGGAGCCGGTGGCTCCGCCCGTTCCAGGCTCAGCTTTCATTCAGGCCAGGACCGCCTCCAGCGCGGCCCAGCCGTTCCGCTCCCGCTTCCGGGTCACCCGCAGGCCGCTGCGGGCCAGGGCCTCCGCCACCTCGTGGGCCCGGCTGTCGAGGATACCGGAGCAGAGGAACACACCGCCCTCGGCCAGCAGGCCCGGCACCTGGGGCGCCAGGGGGATGATCACATCGGCCACAATGTTGGCCAGCACCAGCTGGTACCGCTCCTGGGCCAGCTCTGCCGCTAAGGCCCGGTCAGTGAGCACATCCCCCGCCCGGACAGTATAGCGTTCCTTCCCGATCCCGTTGAGAGCGGCGTTCTCATAGGCCACATCCACCGCCTTGGGGTCGATGTCCACCGCAGAGGCCCGCTCTGCCCCCAGCACCAGGGCCGCGATGGACAGGATGCCGCTGCCGCAGCCCAGGTCCAGCACCCGGTCTCCCTGCCGGGTGTGGGCCTCCACACCCTCCAGGCACAGCTGGGTGGAGGCGTGGGACCCCGTCCCGAAGGTGAGCCCCGGGTTCAGATAGAAGGGGACCCGCCCCTGGGGGACCGGCTCCTCCCGCTCCCACTGGGGAACCACATAGAGGCGCTCTCCGATGGACAGCGGCTTATAGTACTTCTGCCAGCTGTACGCCCAGTCGTTGTCCACCAGGGTGCGGGTGGTGTACTCGCACTCCAGGCCCCGGGTGTACCGCTCCAACTGGGTCCGGCCGTCCGCGTCGTCCGTGACATAGAACTTCACCCGGGTGACCCCCCGCATCCGCTCCATCAGCTCCTGATCCACATAGTCCCAGTACTGCCGGTTCTGCTCCAGGAACTGCTGGAACTCCGTCTCGTCCTCAATGACCAGCCCGGTCATCCCCGCCGCCGTCAGCTTGGCCGTGATCTCATCCAGCCGCTCCGGGGTGGTGTTGATGGCAACCTCCAGCCACTTGATCTCATCCATAGTACGATTCCTTCCCCATGTCATGATAATGTCAGCCGGAGCCGCTCAGCGCTCCGTCCCCAGATAGAACAGGGCCAGCGTCCCCGGCCCGGAGTGCGCCCCGATGACCGGCCCCACATAGTTGATGCGGACGTCCCGGGTCCCAAAGCGCTCCCGCACCATCTCCGCCACCTTGTTCGCGTCCCCGCGGCAGTCCCCGTGGCTGATGAACACGGTCTCCCGCCCCTCATCCGTCACCGTCTTTTCCATCCGGTCCACCAGGGTCTTCAGGGAGGCGTGACGGCCCCGGGCCTTTCCCACGGCGGTCAGCCTGCCCTCCTGGTCCACATGGAGCAGCGGCTTGATCTGGAGCATAGAGCCCAGCACAGCTGTGGTGGCCGTGATCCGCCCGCCCCGCTTTAAAAACTTCAGATCCTGTACGGTGAACTGGTGGCACACCGCCTGCTTATGGGTCTCCGCCCAGTCCCTGACCTCCTCAATGGTGCGTCCCTTCTTCTGCTCCCGGGCGGCCAGCCAAACCAGCAGGCCCTGCCCCAGGGAGGCGCACAGAGTATCCACCACATAAAGTTTCCGCTGGGGATACCGCTCCCGCAGCTCCTCCGCCGCCACCTCGGCGGAATTACAGGTCGTGGACAGCCCGGAGGAGAAGGCCAGGATGAGCACATCCTTCCCCGCCTGAAGCAGGGGCTCCACCGTATCGGTGTAGGCCGCTACATTGACGGCGGAGGTGGTGGCCAGCTCCCCCGCCCGGAGCATATCGTAAAACAGCGCCGGGTCCATCTCCCGATTGTCCGGAGTGTTCTCATAGGTCTCCCCCTGGATGGTAAAGCTCAGGGGCAGGACGGTCACACCGGCCTCCCGGACCATCTCCGCACTCAGGTCGGCGGAGGAGTCGGTTAGGATCACATAATCAGGCATTGCACAACCTCCTTGATCGTATCGTCATACCACAGGGCACACGCTCCGCCGGAGGCAGAGCACTTCCCATCACCTTTTTCCTTTGGCCCGGTGCTCCTCCTCCGGAGGCTGGAGGATGTCCAGCAGCCGGGCGCAGGCCAGCTGGGCCGCATAGCTGCGCAGGGCCAGATCCAGGGCCATCCGGGCCAGGTCCTCCCGCTGTGCGGCGGGATCAATGCCGGCCGCGGTGTCTGTGAGCGCCCGGTCCAGGGCCGCGCAGAAGTACTGGTACAGCTCCTCCGGCGTCTTTCCCCGCTCCTCTCCCGCCGCGATGAGGATCCCTGTGTCCCGGACAGACAGCACCTTTTTCAGGGCGCACACCGCCGTCAGATAGCCCAAATGGATGGGACCGTACCGCTTCCCGGACGCCCGGGGCACCAGTCCCTCCTTAATATAGTTGTTCACCATGGCAGAGGTCAGGGCCTCGCTGTCATCAAAGTGGATCAGCTGGCGGGGCAGATAGGAGATGATCTGATCCATATACAGGGCGATGTCCGGCAGCTCCCGCCAATTGGCCGGACGCTCCCGCTCCAGACGTTGTTTCAGGTCCAGCAGCTCTTCCATACCCTTCTCCCCTTCTCGTTGGTCTCTCCCGTCTCTGTCCGGATGCTCCGGGGCGCAGGCGGGATGATCTGATCTCTATTATGCTATCACGCCATAATCAAAAACACAACTCTCAGTTTCCGCGGCGCTCCAGCCGGCGGCGCAGACGCTCCAGGGCGGGCTGATGGGCAGTGGACCGCATCCCCGGGAAGGCCCGCAGCAGACGTCTCTGACCGAAGATGCGGCTCTGTCTGACCTCATCCAGCCGGGCCCGCAGAGCACGCAGCTCACGTTCACGCTGCTCCAGCCACTCTGCCTGGTCCATCTGGAGCTGGAACCTGCGCTGGGCCAGGGAGTCCCGCACCTCCTCCAAGCCATCCTGGAGCTCCGCTCTGTGGGCAGCCAGCACCTCCCGTAGATCATCCAGTTCCTCCTGGAGGTCCGCCCGCAGACCGTCCCCGATCTCCACGGCGTCCAGCACCCGGTCAGCCAAGTTCTCCCCCAGCTCGTTGGACATCTCTTTGATGCCGGCAGCCAGCTCGTCCAGCTGACTCAGCTGGCGGTTTATCCGGGCAATGGTGCGCACCGTGGCGGCCAGATCCACCGCCATAGTCACAGAAAAGAGGATCAGCAGCCCCACTCCCACGGGGTGTGGGATCGTCCGGATACACCACAGTACAGAAGGATGCACCAGCTTGACCACAAACAGACAGGCCAGCCCCCATGCAATGGAAAAGCGCAGGCAGATGTAGCCGTTCAAATTAAAGGGCTCTTGTGAGTAGTCCCACCAGCGCTGGTGAAACAGCCGCTCCAGCACAAAGCCGGTCAACCACTCCAGCAGAGAGGTCAGAGCCACCGACCCCAGAAAGAGCAGCAGTAGATTCCCTCTCAGAGGCTCCAATACCCACAGCACGATGACCGCGCCGCAGCCGTAAACTGGACAAACCGGCCCGTTGAGGAACCCCCGGTTGACGAACCGCCCGGACTTGAGGGCGGCATAGCTCACCTCGGTGCACCAGCCCAGAAAGGCATAGATAAAAAAGAGCCAAAGCAACGGATACATAAGGGCCTCCCCGCCGCACCGGACGCATCCGGAGCCGTTCAATTCGTCATAGTATAACGCCAACCGGAAAAAAAGTCCAGTATTTTGTGACGAACGCCCGGAAGGAGCATGAAAAAAGACCGCTGTGGACACAGCAGTCTTTCTTCCCGCAAATCACTGGGCCTCAACCTGGCCGAAGGAACGGCCGTTGTAGGTCAGGCAATTTTTGCACATCCGGTGAGGCAGCCGATAGGCACCGCACTTGGGGCAGGTCACGATACCGGGAGTCTCCAGCTTCCAGTGGGAGCTGCGCCGCTTATCGCGCCGGGCCTTGGACACTTTTCTCTTAGGAACCGCCATTGGTGACACCTCCTTCGGTTAATGTGCTGTCATCAGCACGTTTGGACTACTCAGTTTCATCATCCAACAGCTGCGCAAGCGCCGCCAATCGTGGATCCACTTCAGGTCTGCACCCGCAGGGGCCGAGGTTCAAATCGGCACCGCACTTGGCGCACAGCCCTTTGCAGTCTTCTGAGCAAAGGTTCGTTGTATCCATTGCGAGGACGAAGGCCGTGGTGACCACCTCGTCCAGATCCAGCTCGTTTCCGTCCAACAGAAAAATCTCGTCCTCACTGTCCTCGTTCTCCAGCTCCTCAGCCAGCAGACTGTCCAGCGGGACGACCTTCTCCCAGGAAAATTCCTTCCCACAGCGGTCACAGACCAGATCCAACTCCGAGCGGGCCGTTCCGTTCAGCACCAAGGCGCCCGCGTGGTTAATCACGCTGCCCTCTGCCACAACAGGCCGGGTAATCGGCTTTCTCCCATAAAAGTCCAGCTTGGACAGGTCCAGCTGATACCGGAAGGGCTTCTCCGCGTCCGGCCTATGGATGACGTCTCGCAGATCCAGCCGCATCGGTTACCCTCCTCCGGGGATACAGACCCCTTACTCGCATAATGGTACGGAAGATATTATACTGATTCTTCACAGAAATGTCAAACCTTTTTTTATGGTTGACAAATATATTTTTTTATGCTGGAATTGCAGTAGAATGCTCAAATCAGACAAAGGATCGGTGCGCCATGAAAGAATTCACCATTGGAAAGAATGACGCCGGCCAGCGGCTGGACCGCTGGCTGGCCAAGACCCTCCCGCTGCTCCCCGCCCCTCTGGCCCAGAAGTACATCCGGCTCAAGCGGGTCAAGGTCAACGGAAAGGGGGCCAAGCGAGATGTGCGGCTGGCTGTGGGCGACCTCCTTCAATTATATATCAACGACGAGTTTTTCGACCGCCCCACACCGGAGAACGCCTTTCTCTCCCTCTATCAGCCCAAGCTGAATATTTTATATGAGGATGAGCACATCCTTCTGGTGGACAAGCGCCCCGGTCTGGTGGTCCACCCCGACGAGAGCGAACGGGTCAACACCCTGCTCACCCACATCCAGGCCTACCTCTACCAGAAAAAGGAATGGTCCCCCTATTGGGAGAACTCCTTTGCCCCCGCCCTATGCAACCGCATCGACCGGAACACCGGCGGCATCGTCATCGCCGCCAAGACCGCCGAGGGCCTGCGGGTAATGAACCAGAAGATCAAGGACCGTGAACTGGAAAAGCGCTACCTCTGTGTGATCCACGGGACGATGCCCCAGCGGGAGGGAAAGCTGGAGGGCTATCTCTGGAAGGATGAGGTGAAAAAGCAGGTCTATGTCCGCTCCAAGCCTGTTCCGGGGGCCAAGACCGCCGTCACCCTCTACCGCACCCTGGCCGTCCGGAACGGTCTCTCTCTGGTGGAGTGCGAGCTGGTCACCGGCCGCACCCATCAGATCCGCGCCCAGTTCTCCGCCTCCGGCCATCCCCTGCTTGGGGACGGGAAGTATGGCAGCGAGCGGGACAACCGGAGGTATGGCCGCCACGGACAGGCCCTGTACTCCTACCGTCTCTCCTTCCGCTTCACCACCGACGCCGGCCCCCTGGAGCCCCTCAACGGCCGCAGCTGGCAGGTGGAGGAGGTGGACTTTGTACAGGAGTATTTTCCCGGTTTCTCCCTGCCACGGACAGAGGGATGACTCTTTGACGTTTTGCCCTGTCTCTCCATAAATTTTCTCCCGATTTTTCCCGTAAAATTTCCCCTATATTTTCGACAAAATCCATTGACATTTCTAAGGTAAACAGATATAGTTGATTGCGCTATCCGTGAATCCCCGCACAGGCAGTCCTCTGTCCCTCCAGGGCGGACTCCAGCGGGAACTAAACCGAGGGAGCTGACATTTTTTATTGAATAGAAATGGGGGAGGATCTATGCCGAAAGAGCTGATCCGTCTGGCCAACTGTACTATGGCGTTTGACGGCGAGGTCGTGCTGAACAACATCAATCTATACATCAACGATCAGGAATTCCTCACGCTGCTGGGTCCCAGTGGGTGCGGCAAAACCACCACACTTCGTATCATTGGCGGTTTTCAGACGCCCACACAGGGGGACGTTTTTTTTGACGGCGTGAGGATCAATGATGTTCCGCCCCATAAGCGGACCATCAACACCGTGTTCCAGCGGTACGCCCTTTTCCCCCACCTGAATGTATTTGAAAACATCGCCTTTGGCCTTCGGATCCCAAAAACCGACTCAGAGAGCCGCCGGAAGGTCAAGCTTCCGGAGTCTGAGATCCAGGAGCGGGTGCTGGAGATGCTGAAGGTGGTCAACCTGAAGGGCTTTGAGAAGCGGGCGGTCTCCTCTCTGTCCGGCGGCCAGCAGCAGCGGGTCGCCATCGCCCGTGCTCTGGTGAACCGGCCCAAGGTCCTTCTGCTGGACGAGCCTCTGGGCGCGCTGGATCTGCGTCTGCGCAAGGATATGCAGATCGAACTCAAGCGCATCCAGCAGGCCATGGGCATCACCTTCATCTACGTCACCCACGACCAGGAGGAGGCCCTGGCCATGTCCGACACTGTGGTGGTCATGGACGAGGGAAAGATCCAGCAGATCGGCACCCCGGAGGACATTTATAACGAGCCTAAGAACGCCTTTGTGGCCGACTTCATCGGCGAGTCCAACATCATCGACGGCATCATGCGGGCCGACGGCGTGGTGGAGATCTTCAACCGCCGTTTCCAGTGCCTGGACAAGGGCTTCGCTAAGGACGAGCCGGTGGACGTGGTCATCCGCCCAGAGGACGTGGATATCGTCCCCGAGGGGCAGGGTCAGCTGAAGGGTACGGTCACCTCTGTCACCTTCAAGGGGATGCAGTACGACATCATCGTGGACTTCTACGGCTTCAAGTGGCTGATCCAGACCACCGATCTGTCCCCCGTGGGCTCCCGTATCGGGATCAAGATCGATCCTGACGGCATCCATGTGATGAAAAAGAGCCACTACTCCGGGATGTTCGGGGACTACTCCTCGTACAGTGAGGAGTATGAGGAGATCAGCGACGCCGACTACGATCCCGAGGCGGAGGATCAGGAGGCGGAACATGAAGAAGAATAAGCTGGCCCTGTTCTCCGCCCCCTATGTGCTGTGGATGGCCGTCTTTGTGGTCATCCCCATTCTGATGATCGTCGTCTACGCCTTCTCCTCCGCGGGGGGCGGCTTTACACTGGAGAACTTTGCCCGGATCGGCGACTACATGGTGGTGTTCACCCGCTCTTTCAAGCTGGCCTTCATCGCCACCGCCATCTGCCTGCTGCTGGGCTACCCCGTCTCCTGCTTCCTGGCCCGGGAGGGCCCCCGGTTCCAGCGTGTGGCCATGATGCTCATCATGCTGCCCATGTGGATGAATTTCCTGCTGCGGACCTACGCCTGGATGTCCCTTCTGGAGAACACCGGCCTGCTGAACCGTTTTTTTGAGGCCATCGGCCTGTTTGACCTGATCAACGGCATATTCGGCACAAACCTGGAATATTTTAAGATGATTAACACCCAGGGGGCTGTGGTGCTGGGCATGGTCTATAACTTCCTGCCCTTTATGATCCTGCCCATCTACTCGGTCATCGTCAAGCTGGACCACCGGTTCATCGAGGCCGCCCGGGATCTGGGGGCTGACTCGGCCACTGTGTTCCGGCGGGTCACTCTGCCCCTGTCGCTCCCCGGGGTCCTCTCCGGCATCACCATGGTGTTTGTCCCCGCAGTCTCCACCTTCGCCATCTCCCAGCTACTGGGAGGCGGCAAGCAGCTCCTGCTGGGCAACCTCATCGAAATGCAGTTCAAGGGAACGGCCTACAACCCCCAGCTGGGCTCCGCCGTTGCCCTGGTGATGATGCTGGTGGTGGTGGTCTGTATGACTGTGATGAATCGCTTCGGTGAGGGCGAAGAACAGGCGGTGATGCTATGAACCGGAAACCCTCTCTGTTCAGCCGCCTGATGACCGGACTGATTTTTCTCTTCCTTTACGCCCCCATCTTTGTCCTCATCATCTTTTCCTTCAACAACTCCAAAAGCCGCTCTGTATGGGCCGGCTTCACCTTGGATTGGTACGACAAGCTGTTCCACGATCAAATGATCCTGGACGCCCTGTACACCACCCTGGCCGTCTCAGTGCTGGCGGCAGTCATCGCCACCGTTGCGGGCACCTTTGCCGCCATCGGCTTCTACAATATGAAAAAACGCTGGCGCACTCCGCTGATGACAGTGAACAACATCCCCATGGTCAACGCGGAGATCGTCACCGGCGTCTCCCTCTGCCTGTTCTTCGTGGCCTTTTTCAACCTTTGGGGGGATTTTGCCCACTGGGTCAACGGAGCCTTCGGGCTCCAGCTGCCCGAGCAGCTGTACCTGGGCTTCGGCACCATGCTCATCGCCCACATCACCTTCAACATCCCCTATGTGATCCTGTCCATCATGCCCAAGCTGCGGCAGATGGACAAGAACCTGGTGGATGCGGCCCAGGACCTGGGCTGTACCTGGATGCAGGCGTTTTGGAAGGTGGTTGTCCCGGAGATCAAGCCGGGCATCATCAATGGCCTGCTCATTGCCTTCACCATGTCAGTGGATGACTTCGTTATCAGCTACTTCACCGCCGGCTCCAGCACGGCCAACCTGGCCATGCGCATCTACGCCATGACCAAGAAACGTATCAGCCCGGAGGTCAACGCAGTATCCACTTTGTTGTTTGTCACCGTCCTGGTCCTTCTTGTTATCATCAATGTGCGGGAGGCCCGCCAGGAGCGTGCCGCCGCAAAACAGCGCATCACGTAATTTTTGCGGTGGTCCCATCGTGAAAATAAAATTTTGAACACCATTGGAGGAATGATCAATTGAAAAAAACAGTTTCCCTGACCCTGGCTTTGACCCTCTCCGCCGGTCTGCTGGCCGGCTGCTCCGGCGGCAGTGATCCCGCCGGCTCCGGCAGCTCCGAAAAGCGCGTTGTCAATGTGTGCAGCTGGGGCGAATATATCGACGAGAGCCTGATCGACGAATTTGAGCACGAGACCGGGATCGAAGTCAACTACCAGACCGTCCCCAGCAACGAAGAGCTCTATTCCATGCTCAAGACCGGCGGCGCCAACTATGACGTGGTGGTCCCCTCTGACTACATGATCTCCCAGCTAATCGAAGAGGGGATGCTGGCCGAGCTGGACTATGACAATATCCCCAACTTCTCCCTGATTGATGACCGGTTCAAGAACCTGTCCTACGATCCTGAGAACAAGTACACCGTCCCCTACACCTGGGGCACGCTGGGCATCATCTACAACAGCGCCATGGTGGAGGAGCCCATCACCAGCTGGGACGCCATGTTTGATCCCCAGTACGCCGACCAGGTCCTGATGATCAACAACTCCCGGGACGCTCTGGGCATCGCTCTGATGGATCTGAACTACTCCGTGAACACCGACAGCGAGGAGGAGCTGCGGGCCGCCTATGACCTTCTGGCCCAGGCCAAGGAGGCCGGCGTCTACCAGGCCTTTGTCATGGACGAGGTGTTCGACAAGATGGAGACCGGAGAGGCCGCCATCTCCGCCTACTATGCCGGCGACTATCTGACCATGCTGGAGACCAACCCCGACCTGAAGTATGTGGTCCCCGAGGAGGGCTCCAACTGGTTCGTGGATGCCATGTGCGTGCTGAAGGACGCGGAGAACAAGGACGAGGCTGAGGAGTGGATCAACTTCCTCTGTTCCACGGACGCCTCCCTGAAGAACATGGACTATATCTGGTACGCCTCCCCCAACAAGGAGGCCCTGGAGCAGTACCCTGAGTACTACGAGGAGACCTACGGCGAGGAGCTGGACCCCGAGCTCTATGAGATCATGGCCACCCCCCAGGAAGTCCTGAAAAACTGTGAGGCCTACCTGGTCCGCCCCGCAGCCACCCGCACCCTGTACAACGATCTGTGGACTGATCTTGGCATCTTGGCCTGATGGTCATCTGATGTAAATCCAACAAAAATACAGATCAGCAGCCCTGGGACCTCTGGACCCAGGGCTGCTTTTTCCTCTCCCTCACTGTCACACACAGGCGGAGAGTATTCCATCGTTTTGGATTTACAAATTGTTCACGCTTTAGCCGAAATTTCGTGATAACTTTTCCACCCAATGTGGTATTCTATTCCTGGATCAAGGATCCACAATGTTTCCCCCCCTTTTCTGATTGGAGATCTCCTCCAGATCCCACATCGGGTCCCCGGTCCCGCACACCGGGGCCCGCAGGTTCCGGTCCCATAGACGGTCCGGTTCACCTGACATTTTGGCGCTTTGCGCTTCACTGCCACCCGGCCCGGACACCGGTCTGCTCCGGGTGGCAGACCAAAATTTTTCCGGCCTAAACTTCAGGCCGGTTTTTTGATGCAGAAACCGGCGTTTGGAGAAAAAATCTCCCAACGCCGGTTCGTCTCTCCACCGGATCCTCACCTTTCCAGCGAATAAAACACCCTGCTCCCAAACAGGAGCAGGGTGTAATGTCCAACAGAGGAAACTCTTACTTGGCAGCCTTGGCAGCCTTGATGGCCTCGATCAGCATGGGGGTGACCTTGAACAGGTCGCCGCAGATGCCGTAGTCGGCGATCTCGAAGATGGGAGCGGTCTCGCTCTTGTTCACCGCGATGATGCACTCAGAATCCTGCATGCCAGCCTTGTGCTGGATGGCGCCGGAGATGCCCAGAGCAACATAGATCTTGGGGTGCACGGTCTTGCCGGTCTGACCAACCTGATGGTCGGCGGACAGCCAGCCAGAGTCGATGGTGGCACGGGAACCGCCAACGACGCCGCCCAGCTCAGCAGCCAGCTCCTCAGCCAGCTTGATGCCGCCCTGGACATCCTTGGAGATGCCACGGCCCACAGAGACGACCACGTCAGCGCCAATCAGATCGACCAGCTTCTTGGCGGCCTTGACGACCTCGACCACCTGGGTCTCCATGTCGTTCTCAGTCAGCGCGATGGTGGGCTTGATCAGCTCGCAGGCGTCAGCCTTGGCCTGATCGAACTCAGCCTTCTTCATCACGCCGGGGCGCACAGTGGCCATGGCGGGACGGAAGCGGGGGCAGATGATGGTAGCCATCAGATGGCCGCCGAAAGCGGGACGGGTCATCTTCAGGTTGCGGTCCTCCTCGGGGATCCCGTCGATCATTGCGGGGGCCAGAGTGGAGGACTCACGCAGGAACTGCTTGTACTTGGGCACATCGATGTCCAGATGAGTACAGTCAGCGCACAGACCGGTGTGCAGACGGGCAGCACAGCGGGGGCCCAGATCGCGGCCGATGTTGGTGGCGCCAATCAGCATGACCTCAGGCTTGTACTCCATGACGGTGTCGCAGATCACCTTGGTGTAACCGTCGGTGGTGTAGTTCTCCAGCAGGGGGTGGTCGCAGACGTACACGCCGTCAGCACCGTAGCCGCCCAGCTCCTTGGCGATGCCCTCAATGTTGTGGCCCAGCAGGATACCGTACAGCTTAGTCCCCAGCTCGTCGGCCAGCTTGCGGCCCTCGGAGATCAGCTCGAAGGAGGTGGGCA
>ERZ1673736.2064-NODE-2064-length-23685-cov-4.857046_pt1 | contig 23685 bp, 23 predicted proteins | sample MGYA00580212_ERZ1673736 | MGnify/ENA primary metagenome ERZ1673736 (study PRJEB41218, sample SAMN15661752) | gut metagenome | host: Homo sapiens | place: Canada: London | collected 2015-08-20/2019-03-30 | study: EMG produced TPA metagenomics assembly of...
GTTGGCGTGCCAAATTTTGTCCAAAATATAGCTACTGCAGCATCGCATTCCCGAACAAATTGTTTATTCAGCAATTCCTGTGGTTTATCTCCGGATTGCGGATAACTATCTGTTGACCAATGCTTTGTTGCAATTTCCATATTATTAATATTTCCATATACTCTATTAAAATTATCCACACATTCCCTAATAATATCGATAAATTGATTCACATCACCCGGACATGAAATTAGCAAATCATACGCAGTAATTCCTACTCTAGGCATAAAACATTCCTCCTCTGTTACTCGGCAATATCAGTATCGAAACACAAACTTAATTACATTCGTTTCTTTTGCGAAAAAGTATCCCTTTTGCCAAAATGTATCTGGACAATTCCGAAAATCTTACCCCCTGGGGTAAATCAGTTTCCGCATTGTCATTCTACGGAAACTGAAACACACATCCTTTTTTGCCCCAAAGCTGCGGAAATCTTTGATTTACCGGGCTTTTCTCGACACCAGAGCGACTGCTTCACATGGCCAGTATTAACAATTTTGCAAAACCCCATCCTCCCCTAATCGCCCTTATTTACGGGCTTTTTTGCACTTAGTTTTGCCAAATTATTTGTTTCCGCAGACCACAATATCTTGTGGCTTTTACATATTTTTCTATGTCAATTATGCAAGATTTTGTGTCAGCAAACAGACTGTTTCAACGTGATAAGTCGAAGGAAACAAATCCACGCACGCCATCCGTTCCACCCGGTACCCTCTGCCCTGCAGCATCTCCAGGTCTCTGGCAAGGCTGGTTGGTTTACAGGCAATATAAACCATTTTCTCCACACCGAAATTCGTAATCTTCTCCAGCGCCTTCGGGTGTACGCCATCTCTTGGCGGATCCAGCACAATCAGATCCGGTACTTCTCCAAGTTCATCAATTACCTTTAAGACATCTCCTGCCCAAAATGTACAGTTATCAAGTCCGTTCAGCTTCGCGTTTTCTTTTGCCGCCTCTACAGCTTCCTCCACGATTTCCACGCCTACTACCTTTTTCGCTACCGGTGCCAGTATCTGGGCGATTGTTCCGGTTCCGCTGTAAAGGTCAAAGATAACTTTATCTTTTGTATCGCCGACATAATCTCTTGCAAGTTCATACAGTACTTCTGCTCCCAGTGAATTGGTCTGGAAGAAAGAAAACGGGGTAATCTTGAAGCGCAGCCCCAGAAGTTCTTCGTAAAAATAGTCCTGTCCATATAATATTTCTGTACCTTCATCTTTTACTACATCTGCCACGCTGTCATTTTTTGTGTGCAGAATTCCTGCAATCTGACCATCCAGCTCCAGGGAACAGAGACGGTCTGCCCATTCTTTTCCGCCAAATTCTGTATGGAAACTGTGCTCTGTTGTCGTTACAAGGTCTATCAGGATGTCTCCTGTCTTCACGGCTTTTCTTACCAAAAGATGGCGGAAAAACCCCGCATGATGCATTCGGTGATAATATGGCAGCTTTGTCTCCCTGGAATATTCCAGAGTGCAGGCAAGAATTTTCCTATAATCTCCATCCACAATCTGACAATCTGTAACATTTACAATATCATGAAAGCTTCCTCTCTTATGCATCCCAAGTGCCAACGGGCCATCTTTATATTCATCTCCAAAGGAAAATTCCATCTTATTCCGATATTCGCTCTTAGAGGGACTTTTCCTGATTCCTTCCCATACATAGTCCCCATTTACTGCTACATCCATCATTTTCTTTATCTGTATTTCTTTCATCTTAATCTGTTCTTCATAAGGCAGATTCTGATAAGTACATCCACCACACTGTCCAAAATGCGGACATGCAGATTTTATTTCAACAGGGGCGGGTTCTAATACTTCTATCAGCCGACCCTCTGCTATTTCTTTTTTCACTTTATTGACAGAAATTCGCACCTTCTGCCCCATTATCCCGTTCTTAACAACTATTTTTTTGTCTTCCCCCGGCACTGCTGCAATTGCTTTGTTGGGAAACTCTACCTTTTCAATCAGCCCTTCTAATATCTGTCCCTTTTTCATCTTCTTTTCTTTCCATTCATTTTATTCTCTATAAAGCCAAGTCTGTCATGGCAGGCATAAGCGCCGAAACGGTCTCCCATACGATTTGCCGCAGCTACCGCTTTCTGCCTAATCGAATGAAAGACCGTCACCATCTTACCTTATACTATCTTTTTATAATCCGTTCTATACCTGATCATCATCATTAAAGAAATCGTCATCGAAGTCATCTTCAAAATCGTCTTCAAAATCTTCCAGATAATCTGGTGCAAAGAAACAATATACTGCATATGCGATTGCTGCTACTGCTGCAACGACTCCAACAATTGCCAGTATCCAAAGAACTGTCTTGCAGTGTTTTTCTTCTTCTTCTTTTTTCTGAATAAAATCATTCAATTTTGATGCGGTAATAATCTCTTCTATTTTGCTCATGCTTCCACACATCCTTTCTTTTGCTTGCCGTGCAAGTAAAATTCGTTTCATTTATTATAACACCATCGCTCCGATATTACTACTTTTTTCTGTTAAATTTTCTGAAGTCTGGCAAATGCTGCAAACATTTTCTTGGTTCCTGCTGTATCAAAATCAACAGTTACTTCATAATCCCTTCCTCCCTCTGTAATGGAGGTTACCAGTCCTTCACCAAATTTCATATGACGTACCCGGTCTCCCACATCATATCCCGGTCCTTTCCCATTGCTTACTTTAAATTGCTGTACCGGCTTCGTGGAAAATGCTTTTGTTTGAAATGTTTGTTTTGCCTGCCGGTAAGTATTCTGCATCTTTACCTCCTTATCCTCCCGCTCGAATACAGCTCCAGTAGATAAAAGCTTCATCGGTATTTCTTTCAGAAACCGTGACATTTTGTTATACTGAGTCTCTCCCCGAACCATCCTCCTTCTGGCACAGCTTAGAGTCAGCTGTTGTTTTGCTCTTGTGATCCCTACATAACAGAGTCGTCTTTCTTCTTCCACTTCTTCCGGGTCATCGGATGTAATCGTCATATAACTTGGGAAAATGCCATCCTCCATGCCGGTCAGATATACATGAGGGAACTCCAGCCCTTTAGCACTATGTAATGTCATGAGAATCACGTAATCGCTATTTTCATCTAAACTGTCAATATCTGCAACCAGGGCGACTTCCTCCAAGAAATCACTAAGAGACGGTAACTCTCCTTTCTGCGTACAGGCTTCCTCATAGGCAGCAATCTTGTTCTTCAACTCGTCGATATTCTCCATGCGGGCTTCTGCTTCCACATCCCCTTCTGCCTTTAATTCTTCCACATAGCCTGTCATCTCAATAATGTCTTCCAACAGTTCAGAAATACGCACCTGTTCTGCTTCTGCCTTAAAGTGCTCAATTAGGGCAACAAAAGATTCCATTTTCGAGGCTCCTCTTCCTATATTAGGAATCAAATCTACAGCTCTGAGCGCATCATAGAAACCAATCTCCCGTGCCGCCGCATACTCCTGAACCCGGTTGACACTGGTGAGGCCGATTCCTCTCTTGGGTACGTTAATGATTCTGCGTACTGCCAGATCATCCTGCCCATTATCAATGGTTTTCAGATATGCCAGAAGATCTTTGATTTCCTTTCTGGCATAGAAGTTGATGCCGCCGACAATCTTATAGGGAATTCCTGCGGTCACAAATCTTTCTTCAAACATACGGGACTGGGCATTCGTGCGGTAAAGAATTGCATTGTCATTGTAGGCACACTCTCCCTGTTTCACATGCTCACGGATATCATCCACCACATATTCTGCCTCATCATAAGCAGAATCAAATTGCCGGAAAGAAATCTTCTCTCCCTCTCCATTCGCGGTCCAGAGTGTCTTATCCTTCCGCCCTCTGTTATTACGTATCACTGCATTGGCAGCATTCAAAATATTCCCGGTAGAACGGTAATTTTGCTCCAGCTTAATAACCTTGGCGTCTTCAAAAACTTGCTCAAAGTTCAGGATATTTTTAATATTAGCCCCTCGGAATTTATAAATAGACTGATCATCATCACCCACCACACACAAATTCCGGTATTTTGCCGCAAGGATACTAATCAACATAAATTGTACTGTATTGGTGTCCTGATATTCATCTACCATGATATAACGGAACCGTTCTTGATAATATTCCAGCACATCTGGCTGTGTCTGAAACAGCTGAACAGCCTTCACAAGAAGGTCATCAAAATCCAGCGCATTATTGGCCCGGAGCTGTTTTTCATATTCTTCGTAAACGGATGCAATTTTCTGCTTATGAAAGTCTCCCTCTGCCTGCAGACGGTACTCCTGCGGTGTAATCATTTCATTTTTAGCAGAAGAAATGGCAGCCAGAAGATTCCGTTCCTTATAGATCTTGGTGTCAATCTTTAAATATTTGCAGACATCCTTCATCAACGTCTTCTGATCGTCCGTGTCATAAATTGTAAAATTAGTATCATATCCCAACCTGTCAATATGGCGTCTCAGAATGCGAACACAAGTAGAATGAAAAGTGCTGACCCATATACTCTCAGAGCCAAACCCCACAATATTATCTACTCTTTCCCTCATCTCTCCTGCGGCTTTGTTGGTAAAAGTTATCGCCAGAATGTTCCAGGGATTGATTCCTTTCTCTTCTATTAAATAAGCGATCCTGTGAGTCAGAACCCTCGTCTTTCCCGAGCCCGCTCCTGCCAGTACCAGAAGCGGTCCTTCCGTATAAAACACAGCTTCCCTCTGCTGTTCGTTCAATTTTTCATAAATACTCATAATTCATCCTTTGCTTCTTAATATCCTATTTTCACTTGCTCCATCATATCACATATGAACTGCAGTTTCCATCATCTTTTTCTGAAAGAGATTTAAAATCTATGGACATTTTTTTTTAAACATGGTATATTTTAAATGATATTTTTAATTCAGCACTTTAAAGCGCGAATGTTTGTCACTTTAAAGCAATAAAGCGTTCGTGGGAATATAGGAGGATTTTTATGAGATTACAAGGTGAAATTGCAATTGTAACCGGCGCTGGAAGAGGAATCGGCAAGGAAATTGCACTGGCTCTTGCAGCGGAAGGTGCATCAATCGCAGCTGTAGCGCGTACATTATCAGATTTAGAGCAGACCGTAGCAGAAATTAAGGAAGCCGGAGGAGATGCCATTGCCCTCTCCAGAGATTTAACCGACATTTCCCAGGTTCAATCCATGGTTGATGCAGTTGTTGAAAAATATGGAAAGATTGATATTCTAGTAAATAATGCAGGGGGCTATCCCAAAGAAATCTACGATATTACGAAAAATCAGGCAATCAAAATCTGGGACTGGTCAGAAGAACAATGGGATCAGATTATCAAAACCAATCTTAAAATTCCATTCCTCTGCACAAACAAGGTCATTCCGGAAATGATCAAACAGAAAAAAGGGAATATTATAAACATTTCTTCCCGAATGGGACGGATTGCTTCCCAGATGGGCGCATATGCCTGCGCAAAAGCCGGAATTGTTACTCTTACAAAGACCACGGCAATCCAGGCACAGGAGTACGGTATCCGTTGTAATGCAATTGCTCCAACAATACTGGACACACCGGGACAAAGGGCTTATAATCATTCTGTTGGACAAGATGAAATTAAGATGGGAAACGCAGACTGTATGGGCAAGGCCGCTCTTTATCTAATCTGTGATGCCCCAGAGGTTATGACCGGACAGGTACTTGATTTATTCCCAACAGTTTAATATGATAATAGTAGACTATACTTAATTACATGAAGACAGGAGTTTTACATTATGATTATCAAATTAAAGAATTCTACAACTGAAGCTGAAAAGCAACACTTAATTGAATGGGCCGAAAAGCAGGGAGTTTCTGTATGCACCGTTACAGGTACAATGGATACTCTGCTTGGTTTTATCGGCGATACTGCGCATATCGATATGGAGCAACTGGAGGCAATGCATATTGTTGATGCTGTAAAACGTATCCAGGCTCCCTATAAAAGAGCAAGCCGCAACTTTCACCCGGAAGACACCGTTATTACCGTCGGCGATGCCGTAATTGGCGGGAAAGAACCTGTAATCATTGCAGGCCCATGCTCTGTAGAATCAGAAGAACAGATCTGCGGCGTTGCTATGGACGTAAAAAAATCCGGAGCAAAAATTCTCCGCGGCGGTGCTTTCAAGCCCCGCACTTCTCCATACTCTTTCCAGGGATTGAGAGCCGATGGCATTAAACTTCTTCTGGAAGCTAAGAAAGAATCCGGACTCCCAATTGTAACAGAGATTATGGATATCTCTCAGCTTCCGCTTTTCGATGACGTGGACATCATTCAGGTAGGCGCAAGAAATATGCAGAATTTCGAGCTTCTCAAAGAACTTGGCAAGACAGAGAAGCCTATTTTATTAAAGCGGGGGCTCTCCAGTACATTAGAAGAATTACTCATGAGCGCCGAATATATTATGAGCGGCGGCAACGAACAGGTCATCTTGTGCGAACGCGGTATCCGCACCTTTGAGACAGCTACCAGAAATACTCTGGATCTATCCTGCATCCCAGTATTACAATCTTTGTCTCACCTTCCGGTGATTGTAGACCCAAGCCATGCAACCGGCAAGGCTGACCTTGTCGCGCCAATGTCACGGGCGGCAATCGCTGCCGGAGCTGACGGACTGATTATCGAAGTACATAATAATCCGGCATGTGCGCTGTGCGACGGTCAGCAATCCCTGACTCCTGCAGCATTCGATGAACTGAAAAAATCTATCGATAAGGTGGCTGCAGCATTATGTTAAAACAGATCATACAGACAGGTAAGCCCTACCCCGTATACATCGGGACAGGGCTTCTTGCCCGCTCAGGAAATATTTTTACCGAAGCTATTGAACATTTATCCGGGAAATCCGTAGTCATCATCAGCGACTCCAACGTAATGCCTCTTTATGGAAGTATAACTGCAGATTCTTTCCGTTCTGCGGGGTGTCAGGTATATACTTATGAAATTCCTGCCGGAGAGACGTCTAAGAACTGGAACCTACTGGGTGCCCTGCTGGAACACCTTGCTAATCTGCAAATTACCAGAAGCGATTATCTTGTCGCCCTTGGCGGCGGTGTTGTAGGCGATTTGACCGGATTTGCTGCTTCTATCTATATGCGCGGTATCTCATTTTTACAAATTCCTACTACCCTGCTTGCAGCTGTAGATTCTTCTGTGGGCGGCAAAACTGCCGTAGACCTACAAGCAGGTAAAAATCTTGCCGGTACTTTCTGGCAGCCGGAAGCCGTGCTTTGTGATACAGACGTATTCCACACACTTTCCAGAGAAATTTTCCTGGACGGCGTGGCAGAAAGCATCAAATACGGTATTCTCAGAGACAGGCAACTATTTCTTTCCATCCTGAATGGCGGACTGGAACATACATGCAATGACATCGTTGCAGCATGTATCGCCATGAAAGGAGAAATTGTATCTGAAGACGAATTCGACCGGGGTACACGGGAACTTCTTAATCTGGGACATACTTTTGGCCATGCAATAGAAGCCTGCAGCCATTTTGCAGTAACTCACGGACATGCTGTTGCCATCGGTATCCACATGGCAGGCCAGACAGCAGCAAAGCTGGGAATCTGCAGCAAAGAATGCAGCCATGACATTACCAATGCTCTTCTGAAGCTTGGTTTCTCACTGGACTGCCCCTATTCTGCAGAGGAATTATATGAAGTTATGCTTCGTGACAAAAAACGCAAAGGCGGAACCATTGATTTAATTCTCCCATATGCTATTGGAGACTGCAGGATTTATCCGGTAACAATCGAACAATTAAAAGAAATCATGCATGCATAAAATAAGAACAGCCTACGAAATTCTATGCTTTACCGCATACAATTTTCGCAGACTGTTCTTATTTTTATGACATTTAACTGAAATCAATGCTCCGAATTGCTTTTTCCTCCGGCACATGTAAAGATAAAGACCAGCAATGCAATTGCCACTGCCATCCACCCTGCCAACATCGAAGTTCCTTTTCCACTGAACATATCATAATATCCTTTCAGATAAATAAGAATCACCAATAAAGGAATTCCATAGGCAACATACAGCCGTACAAAGGATGGGAATTTTATTCCGGAACCGGTGTTTGCTTCTTCTAAGAAATTCTTCCAGCCCCATCCATTTTTCTTCGTACAGAACATTACCGATACCAGGCTTCCAAGAGGAAGCAAATTATTAGATACGATAAAATCTTCCAGATCCAGAATGGTACTGCCTTCACCAAGAAGCTGTACTCCCGACAGTACATTGAACCCAAGCACACACGGCATACTAAGAAGGATAATTAAAACGGCGCTTACCTTCACGCTTTTCTTACGCGTCCACCCCAGCAAATCCATATCAAAGGAAATAATATTTTCAAATACCGCAACTACAGTAGAAAAAGCGGCAAATGTCAGAAACAGGAAAAATAACGCCGACCAGAACCTGCCTCCCGGCATCTGCGTAAAAATATTCGGAATGGTTATGAATATCAGACTGGGACCTGCCCCCGGCTCGATACCGAACGCAAAGCACGAAGGGATAATAATAAATCCTGACATCAGTGCTACAAAAGTATCCAATGCTGTAATTGTAATGGCCTCTCCGGTCAGGCTTCTGTCCTTATCCATATAGCTTCCGAAAATCAACATACTTCCGATACCAATAGACAATGTAAAAAAAGCCTGGCTCATTGCTCCGAAAATCATATTTCCAATTCCTACTTCCCGTATTTTGTCCAAATCAGGAACCAGATAAAAACGAATCCCCTCACCGGCTCCTTCCAGGAAAACAGAATGTACCGCCAAAGCCACCATAATTGCAAGCAGAGCCAGCATCATGACTTTTGTAATCCGTTCAATTCCTCCCTGAAGACCAAAGGCACAGACGCCAAACCCAATGATGCAGACCAAAACAGTCCAAAACATCATTACAGGTGCATTTCCTAACATCTTAGAAAATTCCTCTGTAACCTGCTCCGGGGAAGCCCCCGCAAATGTACCGATTATGCTTTTGTAACAATAATACAGCATCCACCCTGCAACTGTCGTATAGAACATCATTAACAAATAGTTTCCGATAATTCCAATCCACCTTGTCATATGCCAGCGGGTTCCCTCCGGCTCAAGTTTTTTATGCGCCGCCGCAATGCTCAGACGGCTTCTCCGCCCTATTGCAAACTCACACACCAATACCGGAATCCCCATCACCAGCAAAAAGAACAGGTAAAGGAGTATAAATGCCGCTCCTCCGTATTCTCCGCACATATATGGAAATTTCCACACATTCCCTATACCAATTGCACATCCGGCAGACACTAGGATAAAGCCCAGGCGCGAACCAAATTTTTCTCTTTTCATCTCTCTCTCCTTATTTATCATGCACTAATAGAATTGCCTGTATATAATTGATAATATCTTCCCTGCTCTCCAATTAACTGCTCATGGGTTCCTCGCTCAATAATCCTTCCTTGCTCCAGAACCATAATACAATCCGAATTACGGACAGTAGATAGACGATGGGCAATTACAAAGGTAGTCCTTCCTTCCATCAGTTTATCCATACCTTCCTGCACAATCCGTTCTGTCCTGGTATCAATAGAGCTGGTAGCCTCATCCAAAATCAATACCGGAGGATCTGCAATTGCCACGCGGGCAATTGCAAGTAACTGCCGCTGCCCCTGGCTCAAATTTGCACCGTCGCCTGTCAGCATAGTATCATACCCCTCTGGAAGCCTTCGGATAAATCCATCTGCATTTGCCAATCTTGCCGCTGCAAACACTTCATCATCCGAAGCATTCAATTTTCCAAACCGGATATTCTCTTTTACCGTTCCTGTAAATAGATGGGTATCCTGCAGGACGATTCCAAGAGAACGCCGCAAATCAGCTTTCTTGATTTTATTAATATTAATACCATCATACCGGATTTTTCCATCCTGAATATCATAAAAACGGTTAATCAGATTCGTAATCGTCGTCTTTCCTGCTCCGGTAGAACCTACGAAGGCAATCTTTTGTCCCGGCTCGGCGTACAACTTTACATCATGAAGTACAATTTTATCGTCCGTATAACCAAAATCCACTCCGTTAAAGACCACATCGCCCCTCACTTCTACATAATCAACACTGCCGTCTGCCTGATGTACATGCTTCCACGCCCAGCGCCCGGTTCTCTCTCTGCTCTCAACGAGCTTTCCATCCTGCTCTCTGACATTCACAAGCGTAACATAACCTTCATCCGCTTCCTCCTCTTCATCCAGCAATTGAAAAATACGCTCTGCTCCTGCCATAGCCATAACAATTGCATTTACCTGCTGGCTCACCTGATTGATTGGCATACTGAAGCTTTTATTAAAAGTCAAAAAGCTTGCCAGACCCCCCAGCGTAAACCCACCTACATGGTTCAGCGCAAGAATTCCTCCCGTAATTGCACAGATTACATAGCTTACATTTCCCAGCTGCGCATTAATCGGTCCCAGAAAATTGGCAAATGTATTCGCTCTGTCTGCACTGATATACAGAGTATCATTCAATTTCCGAAAAGCTTCTTTATTCTCTTCTTCATGGCAGAATACTTTTACTACCTTCTGTCCGGCCATCATCTCTTCGATATATCCATTCACTGCCCCCAGATTCTTCTGCTGCTCCACAAAATATCTGCCGCTTCTTCCTGCGGAAGCCCTGGACGCCAGTACCATAACGCTAACCATCAGCAGCGTTACCACTGTCAACGGCACATTCAAAATCAACATACTGACAAATACACTGACAATGGTAAATGCACTGTTAGCCACCTGCGGAATACTTTGGCTGACCATCTGTCTCAGAGTATCAATATCATTGGTATAAACAGACATGATATCCCCATGAGCGTGGGTATCAAAGTATTTAATAGGAAGTTTCTGCATATGAGAAAACAAATCGTCCCTCAGATTCCGCAGTACTCCCTGTGTAACATTTACCATAATCCTGTTATATGCGTAAGTAGCGCAGATTCCCACTGCATAAAAACACGCTACTCTGGCAATCGCACGGGCAAGCGGTGAAAAATCCGGCTGATCCGTTAAAAGAAACGGTGTAATATAATCGTCAATCAGATTTTTCATAAACATCGTTCCCTGCACATTCGCAATCACACCCAGAAAAATCAAAAGTAAGACCGCTATACAGTGAAATTTATATTGATGCAGTATATACCGCATCAGCCGTATAAAAATTTTCCCCGGGTTCTCTACCTGCTGCTTAGCGCCCCTGGAGCCTCTGTTCATCAATCCGGCCATAAGCTACTCACCTGCTTTCTCGTCAAAATCACCGCCGCCCTTTGTTTGCGACAAGTAGACTTCACGGTATATTTCATTGGATTCCAATAATTCTTCATGCGTCCCAAATCCATCAATCCGGCCTTCTTCCATAACAATAATACGATCCGCATCCTGAACACTCGCAATTCTCTGCGCAATAATCAGTTTCGTCGTATCGGGAATTTCCTCCCGGAAAGCCCTGCGGATTTTCTTGTCCGTGGCCGTATCTACTGCACTGGTACTATCATCCAGAATCAATATCTTTGGCTTCTTCAGCAGCGCTCTTGCAATGCAGAGTCTCTGCTTCTGCCCTCCCGAGACATTGCTTCCGCCCTGTTCAATATATGTGTAGTATCCTTGAGGAAATTTCTGAATAAATTCATCTGCACATGCCAGCACACATGCCTCCCTGCACTCTTCTTCTGTCGCTTCCTTATTTCCCCATCGGAGATTATCCAGAATCGTACCGGAAAACAATACATTATTCTGCAATACCACCGAAACCTGATTCCGGAGCGCCTCCAGTCCATATTTCTTTACATTGATTCCTCCCACAAGCACTTCGCCATCAGAGACATCATAGAGACGGCTCACCAGATTTACAAGACTTGTCTTGGCACTTCCCGTTCCTCCGATAATTCCAATCGTCTCCCCGGCATGAATTTTAAGATTAATATTCTGCAGTACCGGCCGCGCGCTTCCTTTTTTATAAGAGAAATCCACATTTTTAAACTCAATACTTCCATCCGGCACCTCCAGTATTGGTTCCCGGGGATCTTTCAAATCACTTGTCTCATTCAGCACTTCTGCTATACGCCTTATACTTGCCATACTCATGGAGACCATAACAAATACCATAGACATCATCATCAGACTCATCAATATATTCATACAATATGTAAGAAGGCTCATCAATTCGCCTGTCGTCAATGACGACGAAACTATCATTTTCGCCCCAATCCAGCTGATAAGCAAAATACAAGTATAAACCGTAAACTGCATTAATGGAGCATTATATACCAGAGTACACTCTGCTCTTACAAATATCCGGTAAATATTCTCACTTGCCTTGCGGAATTTCTCCGTTTCCTGTTTTTCTCTGACATACGCTTTCACCACGCGGATCGCCGACACATTTTCCTGAACAGATGCATTCAAATCATCATACTTTGGAAATGCCTCCTGAAAATATCTGGTTGCACGGCTCATAATCAGAAAAAGGAGCGCTCCCAGCACCAGAACTGCAATTAAATAAACCGTCGCCAGCCTTACGTTAATGGAAAATGCCATCGTCATTGCACAAAGCAAGCTTGCCGGAGCCCTGGTGAACATCCTAAGCGACATATGATAAGCATTCTGTACATTCGTCACATCCGTCGTAAGTCTTGTAACCAGTCCTGCCGTACTATATTTATCTATATTCGCAAAAGAAAAGGTCTGTATATGGTTAAACATCGCTTCTCTTAGATTCTTCGCGAATCCCGCTGAAGCTTTCGCTCCATATCTTCCTCCTGCCATTCCTGCAAATAAAGCCACCCCTGCCGCAGCTACCATCCATCCGCCTATTTTATAAATGTGCTGAATATCACCCACACTTACTCCTTTATCAATAATGGATGCCATAAGATACGGAATAATCATCTCCATCAACACTTCCAGTATCATAAACACGGGTGTCGCTATAGATGCTTTCTTATACTCTTTTACTTCTCGCAACAATACTCCAATCATCATCTGTCCCCCTTCTGCCAATCAATCATTTTACCGTAAATTCTCATATATATCAAGAATTCATTTCCCTTTTCTGCTGCTAATTTATTTTATGTTCAAAAAAATCTTGTCATCTAGTTTTCAATACTATATAATAACTATATTGAGGTGATAAATTATGACAATTGACACAAAAGATATGCTGAACAGCATTCTCACCAGAATTTCTAAAATCGACTATGTAAAACCGGAAGACATTCCCAATATAGATTTATATATGGATCAGGTAACGACTTTTATGGAAGCCCAGCTTTCTTCCACCAAGCGTTATCCGGAAGATAAGATTCTGACAAAAACTATGATTAATAATTACGCCAAGAACAATCTTCTTCCTCCCCCGGTTAAGAAGAAATATTCAAGAGAGCATGTTTTGCTTTTGATTTTTATCTATTATTTTAAAAATATTCTATCAATAAAGGATATTGAGACTCTTCTGGCGCCGGTTACAGAAGAAAATTTCAACAATGGAGAGGATTTCTCATTAACTGATATTTACAAGGAAATCTGCCAGCACGAAAAATCAAGAACCAGCTACTTAGCCAAGGATATTGCTCATTCCTTCAAGGCTGCATCCGAGACTTTTTCCAACGCTCCGGAAGAAGACCGCAGAAGTCTGCAGCAATTCTCCTTCATCTGCAGTCTGGCATTTGACGTATATGTTAAAAAACAGCTGATTGAAAAACTAATAGACGAAATGCCGGAACCGGAGCACAAAAAAAAGAAGAAATAGAAAAAGGGAGCAACACGTCTCCCTTTATTTATTGATTCTGTCAAACACCATATCATAACCATCATTTCCATAATTCAACGAACGGTTCACCCGGCTGATGGTTGCCGTAGATGCTCCTGTTTTCTCTGCTATCTCCAGATAAGTCTTCTGCTCCCTCAGCATCTTTGCCACTTCAAATCTCTGGGATAACGAAAGTAACTCATTAATCGTACAAATATCTTCAAAGAAAGTATAGCATTCTTCTTTATCTTTCAGGCTTAAAATTGCGCTAAATAAATAATCAACTGCTTCTGTCCTGATCTTCTTACTCATATTCATTCTCTCCTCTGCACAGAATTAGTAACTAGATACATTTTAGCACATTAAAACTTTAAAGTCTATATGGTGTTCTGAAATTTTACCGATTACGTTTTAAAACAGATAACAGTTTCGCAAGAGATGTATTTGCAATCAGCTCTTCCGGAAATTCCGCTTCCCGCAATACAGCAGAAGAATACAATGTATTTGCAATATCAACATCAACATGGGCATCACTTCCCAATGTAACCATTACATCATACTTCTTGCAAAGTCTCAGCATTTCCAAATCGTTTTTATAGGTATCTTTCCGAAATCCATCCGGCCGCAGAGAAGAATTATTAACCTCCAGAAGCGTCCCTGTCGCTTTCGCCGCTTTAACTAATGCCTCATAATCTACCTCAAACCGCCCGTCATCCGGATGGCCGATAATATCCACCAGCTCATTTTGCATCACATTCAAATAAGCCTGTGTATTCTCTTCCTTCCCTCTGCTCTTGCCATAGCAGGGTGTGTGGATACTTGCAATGGCTATATCCATCTGCTCCAGCCAATTCTGCGCAATATCCACCCTTCCGGTCTCATCCATAATATTCAGCTCTGTTCCCATCAATAACCGTACCCCATATAGCTCTCTGGGTACTACCTTCAGATTTTGAAAATAAAACAGATGACAGCTCCCCGGCATCTGAGGCGCATGTTCTGTAAGCGCAAGGCCTTCCAGCCCTTTATCGGCTGCCATTTTCGCCATCTCCCGAATTGTATTATAAGCATGCCCGCTCGCTAATGTATGTGTATGCGTATCAACCATAATTTTCATTATCCTGTCCTTCTTTCTTTATCCTCATATGGAAACATTATACAGTATGCAATTTTATATTTCTACACATTCTATTTTTAGTACAAAAACAAAAATTTTTCAAGGAGGTTTTACATTGAAAAACAAAGAAACCAAAAATCAAAGACTGATTGATTCCTATGATTATCTGTCAAACGCAGCTTCCTCACAGGATTGTACCGGGCTGATTCCTTTTGCTCCAACCTGTGAAGAAGAATTAGAATCCTATGAATCTGTCTATAGCTATCTTCCACCGGAAATCCCATCAGGCAAAAACACTGCCGACGAACCATAACAGTTAAATCACCGTTAAAATAATCTCCGCATATACTGGAAGAAAAAAAGGATGTTGACTTATTATGGCTGCTTTAGTTCCGGTTAGTGGAAATATTCAGAATATTTCTCCCGTAGGCAGCGACTGCTGCTCTCAGATGGTAACTCTGCGTACCGGCAATACCATTACGAATTTCGTCATATCTCCGGCAACCTATGTTATCCAGGAGGCGAGGCTGCGTATCGGCATGAATGTAACGGCATTCTACGATGCAAGCCTGCCGGTTCCTTTAATCTTCCCGCCACAATACCAAGCAGTTATCATTGGAAGAAAGAGTCCGAATGAAACCATTTATGCCGGTTTTTTTAATAACAATCTTGTGTCAGAAGATAATTCACTAAAGCTTAACCTATCCCGTTCAACCGAAGTTCTTACTTCTAACGGACAGCGGTTTAACTGTAATCCCGGCGGACAGTTGTTGATTGTATATTATACAACCACCACAAGAAGCATTCCGCCGCAGACCACACCAAGACGAATCATCGTAATGTGTTAAAAACCGATATTTCTGCAAAAAACCGACGTGACATCTCTATTCACGCCGGTTTTCCTCGTTTTATCTTAAATAAATTTTATATACGATACTCAAAATACCTTAACTGCGGTTCTGCTCGGCAACCAAATGGGAGGCACCATACATCTCCCGCAGTTTTGGCTTCTCAATCTTGCCTGTCGCATTACGCGGAACGTCTGCAAAAATAATTTTACGGGGACGCTTATATCTTGGAATCTTCTTACAGAACTCGTTAATATCTTCCTCTGTACAGACCACCCCTGGCTTCAACTCAATAATTGCGGCCGCAATTTCCCCCAGGCGATGATCCGGCAGGCCAATGACCGCCACATCAAGAATCGCATCATTTGTCCGCAGAAAATCTTCTATCTGCACAGGATAAATGTTCTCGCCACCGCTGATGATAACATCCTTCTTACGGTCAACAAGGAATATAAATCCATCTTCATCTTCCATTGCCATATCCCCGGTATAAAGCCATCCGTCATGGAGTACTTCTTCTGTTGCCTTGGGATCGTTATAATAACAGACCATAACGCCCGGCCCTTTCACCGCCAGTTCTCCGGTCTCTCCCTGTTTCACCGGATTCCCTTTGTCATCAATAATCTTCGTCTTCCATCCGTATCCGGCTATACCAATAGCGCCTACCTTATGAATGTTTTCAACTCCAAGATGTACGCACCCCGGTCCAATCGACTCACTAAGGCCGTAATTCGTGTCATATTGATGCCTCGGGAAATACTCTTTCCAGTGCTTAATCAGGCTTGGCGGAACAGGCTGTGCCCCAATATGCATCAACCGCCACTGATCTAATTGATAATCCTCAAGATGAATATCTCCATTATCTATGGCCAGAAGAAGATCCTGCGCCCACGGTACTAAAAGCCACACGATTGTACATTTTTCCTCCGAAACGGCACGCAGAATAAATTCCGGATTCGTCCCCTTCAAAAGAACTGCCTTGCCGCCCGTCAGAAAACTTCCAAACCAATGCATCTTCGCTCCCGTATGATAAAGCGGCGGAATACATAAAAACACATCATCCTTCGTCTGTCCATGATGGTTCTGTTCAACCTTTGCAGAGTGCATCAAAGCCTGATGGGTATGTAAAATTGCTTTTGGGAAACCTGTCGTTCCCGATGAAAAATAAATTGCAGCATAATCTTCATCTGTAATATCGACCTTCGGAGGCTGACTGGAACAGTTTGCAGTATGGGCAGTATAATCTTCTGCAAATCCCGGGCATCCATCTCCCACATAGTAAAGGAGCCGATGCTCACTGATATTATCAGCTATTTCCTCCACACGTCCGATAAATTCCGGCCCGAATACCAGCACATCCACTTCTGCCAGCTCCACACAATACTGAATCTCATCTGCTGAATACCGGAAATTAAGGGGCACAGCCAACGCTCCCGTCTTCAGAATTCCAAAATAAATTGGAAGCCATTCCAGACAGTTCATAAGAAGAATTGCCACCTTGTCCCCTTTCTGGACGCCCCTTTCCAAAAGCAGATTTGCAAAACGGTTCGCCTTTTCATTAAATACATTCCAGGTAATCTCACGCCTGTAATAAGGTGTCCTCACCGGCTCAATCAACTCATATTCCTTCCAAGTAACCCGTCTCGTCTCCGGCATCTCCGGATTAATCTCAACCAGGCATATATCATCGCCATATAACCGGCAGTTCTTCTCTAAAATCTCCGTAATAGGCATTGAAAAAATCCCCTTTCCTCTCTACGCCCTTCCACTTTAGCGCTTTTACTCGTTAAAGTCTATGATACCCAATTTCCCTGCAAATGTCAATCCTTATTTCACAACATTCCTCATCGTGAATATACTATAGCATTAAGAATTTAAGGAGGATATTTATGAAAAAGCGTTTCATTGCCGTACTGCTTGTTTCTGCTATGGTTCTGGCTTCCTTTACTGCATGCTCTTCGGACAGCGCATCGGAAACCACCGGAAATACTGACAGTCAGACAACCAAAGATACGGACGATACCAAGACAGAAACTAAGGATACTTCACCGACAAAAGTCGTGTTAAATGAAGTAGCACACTCTATTTTCTACGCTCCAATGTATGTTGCAATTGAAGAAGGGTATTTTGATGAGGAAGGAATTGAACTCGATCTAGTGTGTGGATTTGGAGCCGATAAAACCATGACCGCAGTTCTTTCCGGCGAAGCCGATATTGGATTCATGGGTTCTGAAGCTTCTATCTACACCTACAATGAAGGTGCCAACGACTACGTAATTAATTTTGCCCAGCTTACCCAACGTGCCGGGAACTTTCTTGTTGCAAGAGAAGAAATGCCGGATTTTAAATGGGAAGATCTAAAAGGAAAATTAGTGCTTGGCGGTCGGAAAGGCGGTATGCCGGAAATGGTATTTGAGTATATCCTCCGCCAGAACGGCATTGAACCGGGAAGTGATGTAACCATCGATCAAAGTATTGATTTCGGATCCACCGCAGCAGCATTTTCAGGTGGGCAGGGGGATTTTACCGTCGAATTTGAGCCATCCGCCACACTGCTTGAATCAGAAAACAAAGGCCACGTTGTCGCTTCGCTGGGAACTGACAGCGGTTATGTGCCTTACACTGCATTTTCTGCTAAAAAAAGCTACATTGACAACAATCCTGAGGTCATCCAAAGCTTCACCAATGCGCTTCAGAAAGGCATGGACTATGTACAGACCCACTCTCCGGAAGAAATTGCTAAAATTATCGAGCCGCAGTTCAATGAGACGGAGCTGGATACAATAACAACAATTGTAACCAGATATTATGATCAGGACACTTGGAAAGAAAACCTGGTTTTTGAAGAAGAAAGCTTCGAACTTTTGCAGGATATTCTGGAAGACTCCGACGAACTTTCAAAACGCGCGCCTTACGAAGACCTTGTTACCACAGAGTTTGCAAAGGAAGCTGCCAAATAAACCACACATTAAAAAAAGGGGACAGCACACACCAGAACTGTCCCCTTATAAAAGTTCTTCTTTTTATAGAAAATACGCAAAGACTGAAGCGCCAACTACAGTGCAAAGCCCTGCCACAACAATTGCAAGACTGCTCATAGCTCCTTCCACTTCTCCCATCTCCATTGCTTTTGCTGTTCCTATTGCATGTGACGCTGTTCCGATAGCAAGTCCTCTGGAAATGGAACTGCGTATGCGGAATATTCTACAGACAAATTCCGCCGACATATTTCCCAACACTCCCGTTATAATAATAATTGCAACGGAAATAGTAACATATCCGCCCAATTCTTCTGAAACACCCATTCCAATTGCTGTCGTAATGGACTTGGGAAGTAACGTGACATATGCTTCGTGGGACAGACCAAAAAGCACCGACATCCCCCACACTGTAACCAGGCTGGCCAGCACTCCCGCAACTATCCCGCCCAAGATTGCCATCAGATGTTTTTTCAACAGCTCTCTCTGCTGATACAAGGGAACCGCAAGGCTTACCGTTGCCGGAGTCAGAAGATACGCCAAATACTGGGCGCTGGAATTATAACTGTCATAATCCACATGGAATATCGAAAGAAAAAGGATTACCAATACAATGGAAACCAACAGTGGGTTGAATATTGCCAGTTTTAACTTGTTTTTCATGAAAATCCCGATTTCATAAGAAATCAGGCTAATTACTACCCCTATTGTTGCTGACTCAACAATTACCTGATCCATCTTCTGTCTCTCCTTTCCTTTTTTCCAAACATCTATCCGTAACCTTTCCTGTAACACCCATAACCACAAAAGTAGACACAAGTGTTATGACAGAAACCGGCAGAACAATTCTTTGCAGTTGTCCCCAGGAATTTAACAATCCCACTCCTGCCGGAATGAACATTAAAGGCATAATTTCTATTAAAAATTCTGCCGTCTCTTTCACCTGCTCAAGTTTGATAATTCCGCTCATCAAGAATATCAGCATCAAGAGGAGTCCGTAAATGCTTCCGGGCACCGGAAGCGGAACAAAGTATTTGATAATCTCTCCTGCACAGGTGACGCCAAGAATGATTCCAAACTGTTTCATATACTTCATTTATCTGTTTTCTCCTTCTATCTTATTTTGTCCGCTTAATATAGTAACACAAAATAACAAAAAGTTGAATCCGAAAAACTATTGTTCTATAATAAAGCTATGAATGGAGATTTTATTATGAATAAAAATGAAAAACGCAAAGAAATCAAACAAAAGCAATCTATTCTCAGCCCGGAATATTGCCATTTTGCAGATAAAGCCATCTGTAACAGGATTCTGTCCCTTCATGAGTTTCAAACAGCCGACGTAATATTTTGTTACATAAGTATGGAAAACGAAATCGACACACGCCCAATCATTGAAAATGCCTGGATGATGAAAAAAAAGGTTGCTGTGCCAAAATGCACAAAAAAAGGATGTATGGAATTATATCAAATTCACTCTTATGAAGACCTGGAAGCCGGAAAATATGGCATTCCAGAGCCTAAGAGCAAATGTCTTCCTGTCCCTCCAAATACCATAGACTTTGCCGTCATCCCCTGTCTTTCCTGTGATCTTGAAGGCTGGCGGCTGGGACATGGCGGCGGATATTATGACAGATACTTAGAACATACCGACTTCATAACAGCGGTTGTCTGTCGGCATCAGCTGCTGTCAGAAAGCATCTGTCATGAAACACATGATAAACGTATGAATATCGTTGTCACGGAAGAGATCATGCGCTTTTTATAACTTCCTTTCAGCAGCCCATTTCTTTTTTCGTCCAGCCTACTCTCCTCCCGAACCATCTTTTCCTGTTTTTTCTGATTCTGGAAGCGAAACTGCGGGCTGTACGGAATTCTCTGCTATACTTTCCGTTTTCCTCTTTGCTTCTTCTCTGGCACGATACAAATTAGATGGAAATAAATCCGTCTTCAATTCTCCCATAAGCGTATACTCCTTTCTGCAAAGGAGTATACCCTTTTCCACTTCATTCTATTCCATACTCTACTTAACAAAGAAGAATCATCTGCACCCCATAAGCTTCTTTACTGGATTTCTCTGATTCTTTTACGGAGAGGCAAGACCTTCGACGGCGCTACCGAAAGCTCATCAATCCCCATCTGAATAAACAGCTCTGTCATAGTAGTGTCTGCCGCCAAATCACCGCATATAGATATTCTCTTTCCTTCCAAATGCACATTATTTGCCACAATCCGAATCATCTTAATCAACGCCGGATGATGAGAATTATAATGATTCGTCAGCCTTCCGTTCTGTCTGTCCATCGCCAGCGTATGCTGCGTAAGATCATTCGTCCCAATACTAAAGAAATCCAGCTCTCGCGCAAGTTCACCGCTAATCAGCACAGCTGCCGGAGTTTCAATCATTGCCCCAACCTCAATATTTTCGTCAAAAGCCGTCTTTTCATTTCGAAGTTCTTCTTTTGCTTTTTCCAAAATCTTCTTAGCCGCAACGACCTCTTCCACTGATGTTATCATTGGAAACATAATGGAAATATTGCCAAAAGCAGAAGCCCGCAGAATTGCCCTGAGCTGAACCTTAAATAATTCATTCTTATCCAGAGAAATGCGGATTCCCCGGTATCCCATCATGGGATTGGCTTCTGCCGGAAGTCCCAGATATTCCACTTTTTTATCTCCGCCAATATCCGCTGTACGAATTACAACCTTCTTCGGTCCCATGGCTTCAGCTGCCAGTTGGTATACTTGAAGCTGCTGTTCCTCTGTCGGCAGCTTTCCATTACTTTCCATATAAATAAACTCACTCCGGAAAAGCCCGATTCCATTGGCATCATTACGCAGTACACTTTCAATGTCTTCTCTGGATCCAATATTTGCACATACATCAATCCTCTGGCCACTTTGCGTAACATTATCTTTACCTTTCAGCCTTTCCAACGCCTCCACAGTCTTGATGTTCCGCTTTTTCTTCTCTTTCATCTGTGCCAGGGTCGTCTGATCCGGCTCAATGTAAAGCTTACCTTCAAAACCGTCAATGATCACCATCTTGCCATTATAATCCCTTTTCAACGCTTCCCCCAACCCGATGATGGACGGAATCCCGCGCGTCCTCGCCAGGACAGCCGTATGGGAATTAATGGAACCGTACATGGTTACAAAACCAAGCGCCTTTGCTTTATCAAGCATAACGGCTTCGCTTGGATACAAATCCTTTGCCGCCATAATAAACGGCTCATCAAGGAACATCTTTCCTCTGCGCACTCTCGACAAAACCTGCAGAATTCTATTCGCAACATCCCGCACATCCGCTTCATGTCCACGCACATATCCTGTATCCTGCCTGCCGAAATTCTCAATGAATTTTTCCGCTCCGGTCTTCACGGCATATTCTGCATTCATTCTCTCTTCTTTTATAATACTTGTAATGCTGTCTATAAAATCTCCGTCTTCCAAAAGCATCTGCTGAATTTCAAAAATCATGGCGTTTGTCTCGCCAACTCCCTTTTCGGAGTCACTGCATAATTCCTGAAGTTCAGCTATAGCCCTCTCTCTGGCCTTCTGAAAACGACCGGTTTCCTTATTTACATCCTCTACACTGAAACGGCGTATTTCCTTTTCCCCTCTATTATAGAACACCAGCCTTCCCATGACGATTCCCTCAGATACTTTTTTCCCTGTTAAAGTAATCATACAATTCCTGTCCTTTACTGTCGATTTTCTTCCGTACTATCTGTACCTTCCTTTTTACTTTACACGTTGAAACAAAGGTAGTCAAGTCTTTGTCAGCTTCTCTGATGAAACTCTAATCAAACATCTGTCGGCTCTTTTTCTGCCCAAATCAGACGTTTTATTATGTTTTGTAAAAAATGCAAAACTTTTTCTTGTACGTCATTGACTTTTTTATAAATATGTGCTAATCTTACAGAGCGCGATTATGGATATTTGTTCCAAGTTGTGCAGCTCTATTAATTTTTTTCATTTTTTGGAGGTATGACAATGAGCAAAGGTACAGTAAAATGGTTTAATAACCAAAAAGGCTATGGTTTCATCTCTGATGAATCCGGTAACGACGTATTCGTACACTACTCAGGACTTGTAATGGATGGTTTTAAATCATTGGAAGAGGGTCAGGCAGTTGAGTTCGAAATTACAGAAGGCGCAAAGGGACCTCAGGCAGTCAATGTTGTAAAACTTTAATTGCCTCATTAATCAAATGCAATGTACCTTTTATTTATATAAAACATAGATTCGATTTTAGATATTTAAAAGCAATACTTGTAATTCGATTAAGAAAAGCGGAATGTGCAATACATTCCGCTTTTTTATCACTTTGTTATACATTCGCCCGGTATGCTTCATCTGCAGAATAAACGTCGAAACCGCTTTCCTTCAGGATAGAAACCACTTTCTCCGGGTCGTCGCTCTTAAGAACTGCCGCTGCATCGCTTCCATTTGCAAATGCGTACATATATTCAATATTCACCTTGCCTTCTACAAGCTGATGCATCGCCTTACTTAAGGATCCTGCCGCATGCGGCACACGGAGTGCAACCACCTCTGTCAGCATGGCAGTAATTCCTGCTTCTTTCAAAACTGCACGTCCTTTATCCGGCTCCGATACAATCATTCGGAGCATTCCATAATCAGAAGTATCTGCCAGACTGAGAGCGACGATATTAACCTCCCCGGCTGCCAATGTAGCAAGCACTTCATCCAAACGTCCTTCTCTGTTCTCCAAAAATACAGATAATTGTTTAATTGTACTGTTGCTCATAACGGTTCCCCTCCTTTTATAAACCTCTGTTATCAATGACACGTTTTGCCTTGCCTTCGCTTCTCTGAATCGTCTTAGGCTCTACCAGTTTTACCCTTACCGATACGCCCAATGCCTGTTTCAAAACGGCCGCTACT
>ERZ1673736.2066-NODE-2066-length-23673-cov-6.064569_pt1 | contig 23673 bp, 18 predicted proteins | sample MGYA00580212_ERZ1673736 | MGnify/ENA primary metagenome ERZ1673736 (study PRJEB41218, sample SAMN15661752) | gut metagenome | host: Homo sapiens | place: Canada: London | collected 2015-08-20/2019-03-30 | study: EMG produced TPA metagenomics assembly of...
GGTCAGCGTATATCTTACCTAGGTGATAGCTTGCGTAATGGTTGCCTTTGTCAGCTGAAACTTTAAGAGCAGCTACAGCCTTATCCAGGTTGAAGTAATTACTCTCCGGGTCAGCGTATATCTTACCTAATTGATAACTTGCATAGTGATTGCCGACATTAGAAGAAATTTTAAAAAAAGAAACAGCTTTTTCTAAATTGTAAACATTTGTGTTTTCAGTATCTGAGTATATTAATCCCAATTGATAGCTTGCTATATGATTATCATTGCTCAACTCAGTTGCTTTATTTAAATAAGATATTGCGGTATCAATATTATAGTTATTACTCTCTTTATTTGCATAAATATTAGCTAAGTGTTGGCATGCTACGGCACTTCCATCTTTCTCGGCCTGCTTAAGCCAATCTATCGCTTTGTTTTCATTTTTATTAACACCTTTTCCGGCAAGTAAAAGATTCGCTATATTAATTTTAGTGTTTGAATCAGAAAATTGTTTTTCTTGTTTTATATATAAGTCGTATGCCTTTTTATAAAAGATTTCTGCACCATTCTCATTAATACCATCTATCTTAAACTTACCTTGTTCGAGTAATTTTGCTAACTTATAATGGGCGTCGGCATTATTGCTTTTGGCCGAAAGGAAATAATATCTACCGGCTTTATCAAAATCTTTATCTACGCTCTCATAAATATATGCAAGCTTAAACGCAGCAGTACCTACAGTCATCTCATTTTTTGACTGTAAAGCCCTTGAATAGTAAACTTTTGCATCAGCATAGTTTATTTTTTCTCCCTGCCCATATAGTGCTATGTTTCCTAAATATATATTGGCATAGCGTACTTTTTTACAAGATGACACAAAAAAATTTTTTGCTTTCAAAAAATTTTGAGATGTTCCCTCGCCCTTATAATGCATTTTTCCGATATTATATACAAGATTTGCAGCACTGTATCTTTCATCTTCTTCTATATCATCATAGGCTTCTTCAACACCGTAGCCATTGACTAATGCATCATATAATTTGGGATATTTTTCACCTAAGTATGCATTAAAACCGTCAAACGCTTTCATTGCAAATTCACTTCTAATTTTTTGGTCTCTTTCACGATTATCATCAAAGTGCATTTTTGACAGTTGATATGTAGCATAGGGATTACCTAAATAGTCAGCCCTAAATAAAAACTGTTTTGCAGTTTCAATATTACGTTTAATATTTTCGTCTGGATACCCATATAAATACGCAATAGCAACTTTATATGCAGCCTCACCGTTGCTATGTGCATTATCAACAAGCTCTAAAAATCTCTCGGACATACTCAGAAAATTCACAGCATTTTCATAAGCGCTGCTTTTCTCACTTTCACAATATTCAGTAGTACATATATCATCTGGTGGCTGTATAGCATCTTCCAGGTTATCCTTTTCTGTAACCTTTTCTTCTAGGTTATCATCTATATTTTGTGGTTCATCAGCAACGATTGAAAAATCTTTTTCCTTGGTATGAATTTCTTCTTGAACAATGCCTTGTAATTCCCTAGCTTTTTTTAACAGCGTGTTTTTCATAAATTTAAAATTATCATTATCTGATATTGATAAATTATAATTAGGAGCTTTAATATATGTTTTGAGAACTTGCTGCTGTTGGTCTTCCCATAAACTGTAAAGCTTATTCAATTCAGGTGATTTCAGCACTAAGTCATTTAAGAGTTTGTCTACAAGAGATTTTATTTCTTTTGACTGGTACTTGTAGTAATACCTTCCTGTTAATGGCATTTTCTTTGATAAGTTATACAATTTCTGTGATAATTCGCATATGTTAGTGTCATCTATATTTTCAATTGGTTGTGCATTTACCCTATTTACTATTTCGTCAAGTGTTTTCTTAATTTCATTCCTATATTCAGTTTTTGCGGTGTAAACATATTTTAAGTCATCTTTAAAAATTTCAGTTGCAAAGGCAGCCTTAATATCTTTTAGGCCTTTATCGTTAATGTAGCCTTCCTTGGGGTTGTTGCTGTATATAAAAAGGTGTATATGAGGATGATAACCAGTATTATGCATGCCTGCATACCACCTTAAATTTTCAAATTTAATTTTGTGAGCTTTTGCTAAAACATTGGCCTTGTTTCTGACTAATTGTTTCCATGGCTCTTGTGAGTTATAACCTAATCTATCTGCATCCTCACGGCGTAATGATATAACATGTGTCCACACATTGCCTTTATGGTTAGATATTTCGTCCATTGCAGTTTTTAAATCGACATTCTCGTAAGACGAAAACAGACCGTGCTGTTGACCTTTTTTAATGTCAACAGACGGTCGTGTTCCAACGTAACTTACCATTTGTGGAGATAAACCATCGTCGGTATATACTCCGTTTTCTAATAAAGTAAGCTCAGATAACCGTGAAATTAATTGAGATGCAGCAGCTTTTGACTGAGTTTTGAGATAATCTGCGTACTCATGAGTGTCTTTATAATCTTCACGACATTTTTCTTTTAATACCTCTATTGTGTGTTTCTGCTTTTCTGTTGCTTTCTCTATTTGTGCAGTAACATTGTCACTGTTTAATGATACAGATTCTCTTGTGCCAACATATCCAACAAGATATGCAACATGTTCCTTTGTAAGTTTATGATTTCCTGATTTTGCTACTCTAAAATATCTACTGTTCAGTATAAGTTTAGCACCGTCCATCTCTGTATCTCCTTTTATTAATATTGACTGTTTGCTGCGTCGTATAAGTTAATAGTTCCGTTTGAAGTTTTAACGCAATCAACTGCTGTTTTACGCAGCTTATCATAAGTTTCTTTTCCCATTTCCAGGTCATTTGCGACAATTCTTGTAAGCATATCAATTTCCACCGCATTTTTGAATTGTAACTTGGCCAATCTGTCTGATAGTATTTTAATCTCTGATGCCATCTTATTACCGTAGACATCACACAAGTACTCTTGATTAAAAGTATTTGTAAGATATGAAAAGTAAAAGTTAATTGCATTTTCAAGTGCTGTGTTCCTAGACTTAACTTCAAGCAGTGATGCTATAATATCTAATTTCTTGTATGTTATCTTGTTCAGCGACATTGTTGTTTTAAGCTTTTGATATTGACCTACGCCACTGTCATTAAGCTTGTCACTATTTAGATATTCAACTTTCATAAATCTATCTCCTTTGTTGTGTTGTTGCATCTGTTGGTATAAAAAACGATTCATTCATTATTGCAGATAAGGGATAATATCCTATAATGTAAACACTGTCATATTTAGGATATTTGTATGCAACGATATTTCGTTGCCAACCGTTAATTCCGCCATTTCCGTTTACTATTTTAATGGTATCTTTATTAACACTAACGACTATACCCATTTGCTGGGCAGTTGTGTCTACCTCATCAAAATTCATAAAGATAATGTCCCCTGGATAAGGAAAGTAGTCACCACCATATCTATAACCTTTTTTAAATAAACCGGTTTTTCGACAATCTTCATAAGCTTCCTGAGTAGTGTTGTACTTTTTATAGTATCCCTTGTCTATATATCCTTTATTATGGCAGCAGTACGAAACAAAAATAGAATCCCATGGGCCGTTAATATGTGAGTAGCTTGTAAAATAAGCATAATTATATCGGGTGAGTGGACTTGAAAAATCTGCAAGCTCCTGTGCTCTATTAGTTAAATCAATTCTGTTTGCCATTTCTATAATTTCGTACCTTTTACTATTTTCTATTGTTATTCCGAACTTATCTTCAATATTATTAAAATATATATCATCGTTAAGTTCTGCTATATATGTGTGTCTGTCAGTTTCATAAAACTCACATTCTAGAATTTTTTTAACTCTGTCTTTTCTAAGCTCAACGTCATTATTATTCTGGGTTAAAAACAATTCAAAGTATGTTGCGTAGAGTATCTTTTCTTTATAATTTGTTTCCAACTTTGGTATTATATCGACAACAAGGCTTTTGCGAAAATATTGTATAACTTCCTGCATCGTTATTGATACTCCTCTATAGCTACTGCTACAGCAAGCTACTACCAAAATAAGAATACAAATTATTAATGGCATTAAAATTTTTTTAAGACATGAACCTCCTTCTTCTAAAAGCATTTTTTTTGCTAAAATTGGTACTGCCATTTTTACACGCCTCCTGCTGTACCAAACAATGGGGTTATAAATGGAGGGGCTACGACATGTAGGTGATAACGCTCAAGTCCACACATATACAAACAATAGCCCTGGTTAGGTATCTCAAAAATTTTATATTCACTGTCTTTTATGCCCATGAATTTAATGTATTCCTCTCTGTTTATGTCGCCCGGATAAAAAAGAAATTTATGCGTAGGGGTGGACACTATCGGCTTTGTATAGCTAATAATGTCCGGGGCAGTAAAGTCTTCCGGGTTTTGGCTTGCAATAATAACATTACTGTTTCTCTTTCTGCCTCGCTTTACAAAGGAGCGTACATATGATAATGCTACAGTGTTCTTTAAAAACTCATGAAATTCATCAAGCATTACCACGCATTCTCCTTCTGTAAGAAACTTATGGCTCATGTAAGACATAATGTTAAAAAACATTGCATTTTTTAAGTTTTCGTTGGTTTCAAGCATTTCTTTTACATTGAAGACAATGTGGTCAGAGTTTGGAATATTGCTATGGCCGTTAAAAAATATAGACTCCGAGCCGACGCAAATACTATTAAGCGAAAGGGCTAATGAGCGTAGCATATCCTTTGGATATAAACTTTTCTCGTCATAATTTTCATATTCATATACAAGCAATTCGTGCAAATCACTTAAAATAGGAAAATCTGTAGGTTCAAATGTTTCAAAATTAGTGGTATTATCATCAATGCCAAATTTTTTATACAGCTTAACCAGGATAATTTCTAGCGTATCTAATTCATTAGATGAAATTTCAGGCTTGTACGAGCCGAAAAAATCTCTCAGAAAAGCTATATGTTGACTTAATCTACTGTTCTTCTTAAAAGCCACTGGTGCATCTATATCACTTTTATCTTCCTCATCATCACCATTGTTGCTCCACTGCTTAGGTTCAAGAACATTAATGACATATTCACCACTCATCATATTCATTACAGTACCACCAAGGTTTTCAGTTAGGTCGCTGTATTCATTTTCAGGGTCGCATATATATAATTTCTTTTGCGACTGTCTAACTATTGTTTCAATGATTTTACACAAATAAGATTTACCCTGGCCACTGTTACCAAGAATCAGAATATGACCGTTGGTTTTGTCACTGGCTCTCTGGTCGAAATTAACCAATATGTTACTGCCGTTTACATCTTTGCCGATATAAAAGCCCTTGGGGTCTGATTTGCCGGAATATGAAAAAGGATATAGATTAGCAACGCTTGAAGCCGGGATTACTCTCTCAAATTGGGAATAAAACATATTCTTTCCGAAAGGTTGTACACTCATAAAACCTTCTTTTTGTCGTAATTTTAGCTCATCGTAAACAATTTTTGCAGAGTTTAACGAAAGTTTAACATTCTCTTGCAGGTCTTCAAGGGCTGTTTTACTATATGCTATCATTTCAATGAATACGGCACAGTGCAAAAGAGGCTCTTTGCTTCGATGCATTCTTTTTATGATTGTTTGAATATCGTTCATATTCTCAACAGCTTCGGTACTATCTTTTGTACTCTTACTGTTACTGAAAGAAAACTTGTTACGCAGCTCCGCTTTGTGCAAATATTTGGTTTCATCAAGCTTTGTTACTTCTCTTACATAAATGTGCAATGTAACACCGTCACGTTCACCAAGCTCACGAAAAACAGCTAATTGAGATGTAACAGTTGGGTAATCTTTGACAGCCCACACACAGCGATAAGAGGAACCAATTATATATCGCTCATTATTAAATCTAATTAACGAGGGAGCAATAACATCCAAGAAAGGCTTTATTTCTTCGTTAAGTTCTAACTCTTTATCTTTGTAGATGTCTTTGTATTTTATCTTTTTCTTCTTTTTTTGTCTGCTGGTTTGTTTTTTTATCCCTTTGGCAGAAACAGAAGTATCATCCTTCTTGGTTCTCGTTAAAATCATACTTTGTCACCTCGTCACTTTCTGTAATATATTTAAGTCCGTCGTAGTCGCTGTAGTCATCGTTGAATGCACTATCGTAATATATCGTAAGTATTCTTTTGTAATCTTCATTGTTAGCTAGTCTTACGATGAACCCACCTTCTCTGAGCTGTTGTAGGGTGCGTCGGACAGCCGAGCTTCTTGTGTCATCAGTAGTGTTACTTGCATTAAAAGTCATCTGTACAAAGAATTCTCTGTTAGTAGCCATATTTACTCTGATACTGTTAAGAAAATCTATTGTTTTCTTGTTTAAATCCTGAAGAATTATATTGCTTTCTGTTTTAACTAAATTATTTAAATAGCTAATATTGTCATCGTAATTCTGCGTGCTGTTTACACAGAGCAGTTCTACATCTGACACAGTTTTTAATACATTCATCAATGATGTTATTTTTGAAATTACAACCTCGTCGCTTAAAACATTGATATTAGTTGGCTTTATTAATAAAGCAACTTTTATCTTATTACTAAAAACACGGAGGTAGTCATCGTGTATAGATGCTACCCCCATTAGTTGCCTTGTGTTTTTTAGCTTTTTGCGACTTTTCTTTTTTCTGGAAAAGCCCATTTTTCAATCAATCCTCCAATGATATTTTTGTTGGTCAAATACATATCTAATCATAATCTTAATATATTCATATACGGTGTAGTCCATATTTGTTAGTCTAATAGTCAGAAAAGCGTATGTTGCCGATGCCACAAGCGGTATATATAATGATGTCCACACCAGTATCAATATGGAAGCAACCACACTGGCAATGGTTATTGCGGCATCTCTTATATGCCATAGTAGCAGCGTTGCCTCTTTTCCCAAATTTTCGGGGTAATAGAACTCATAATCCATTATAGTATTAAACCTCCTACCTATTACCAATTTTTTTAGCACTTCTAATGGTGCCTCCAATAGAACATGAAGTTAGGCGAGTTGCTGTATTCAGTGCCATACCACCCATAAATGCCATCCTTGATACTGTATCTTTTACAGAAGCATCAATAGAGAATTGTTGTGCAATCTTAGGCACCAGTGTTGCAGCAAACATTGCACCTACACCACATAGGTAAACTTGAAAGCTTGTGCCGGTTGAAAAGATGTAAAACCCTGTTATCATCAAGATGTTTTCAACTGTATTTGTAAGACATAAACCTATGACTTGTTTACACCATCCAACTGTCGCATCGGTATGTCCTCGGGGTATGCTGAATGCATTTAGAGAACCAAATATTATTAGAGCAAACAACACACCTGCACGAGATACATTGTCTAGCAAAATTTTTATACCGAAAATTAATATAAGTAATTCGGCAACTATTACAACTATTATGCCTGACTGATTTACACTACCTTGCCAGGCTCGCATAATTAAATTATACGATGCGGTAAAATCTCCACCTGAATTAATCATAGCGTCATACAGCCCTCCGGTGAGGCTGTATGACATCGAAATATTTGCTTGATTTGTAAACATAAAGAATGAATATGGGAGACCAGCGAAACACGATGTAAACACTACACCTTTAGTCGTATTAAATACTAGTTTTGTCCAATCTCCTTGCCCATTTGATGCCTCAATTATGTATTCCAGCAGGGCAATAATAAACCCTGCTGAAAATAGCACACAACCAAGCATATGAAAGGCATCTATAATATTGGTTACAAACGGATGCGAAAACAATTGATATGCAGAGAATGAAAAAATTGATAGCCAGCTTGTGAGCAGGGTCGATACAAGTGATGCAAGCCAATTTTCACCGGCTGTAAAAAACCAATCCATAATTTCTCCTTACCTTATTAGACCATAGTCCACATCCAGGTTGTGGCAGTACCTGAAATAACAAGACCAACGATAAGTAGGACTAAACCGACATAGTGTAATTGCTCACCTTCTCTGTATTGGTGTACCATTTGTATAATACGGAATACCAGGGCGGCAATTAAAACAATCGTAATTAGGGTTAATACCGCTTTTACTACGCCTTTAAACTGGGATATAACTTCGTTAATTGCAGTAGTTATCGGCCCTGAAATGTTGAGTGCACCGGCTTGAATTGTAGCAAACGCTGCAAGTATAATAATTGCAAATGCGATAATGCTCATTTTGTTAAATGTTTTCTTTACTGTTTTTAAAGTGTTCATGTTTATTCTCCTTTTGTTTTATTGCGAAACAACGACAGTACATTGTAATGTTACGCTGTATCCTTTTGGATAAGCATACACTGTTGTTGTTCCTGGGCTTTTACCAATTAATGTTGTTGTATTAAAATTTGCGGAACTAAAAGTAGCTACCATGCTATTATCAATATTCCAACTAACACCTGCGGAAGATAAACCGGCAGGGAAAATAACATCTACATTAGCTGTATCACCAACTTTTAGATATACAACCGACTGTGAAATAATGATGTCTTGTTCTGTGTACTGCGGTAACTGTATGTGTAATTGCGTTGGTTTTTCAATTACAATAGTTGAACTCGGTTCGTTATTAGAATTAGTGACATTGTTATTAACAATCTCGGTATCAGGTTTAGTTGTTGATAATTCTGTTTTATTTTCGGTGGTTGACCGTTCGGTCGGTTTTGCTTCTTTCGGTGGTTTACTTGTTTTCTCAGCTTTCCAAGCTTTTTGCCTTGTCGCATTCTCGGTTGGTTTTGTAGGAATATCGGTAGGCTTGTTTTTAGTTTCGGTAGATTTTTCGGTCGGTATAGTTGTAGTCGGTGTTATCTCCTTGGGGGTTGTACTTAGAGTGTTGCGTACAGAATCTGCATTAATCAATGCAGATTCTGTACCTTTGTACTTAACTTCAAGTGCTGTTGCAATTATACATATCAACACAATTACCGACGCACCTATAATATATAGCTTTTTGTTAAAACCGGTTTGGTTATCTTTATTTTTCATTCGTCTTTTTTATGGATATGACTATCAAAGCAAATGCTAGGATAGCACATAAAGCAATGTAAAGATAGTTTGCTTCACCTGTTGCAACACCTGCAGCAGGTACATTGCTATCAATACCAGCACCAGGTACTGTTGTCTGTTCGGTTGCTGGAGGTACTGTAGAATCTACCGGCTGCGTTGGCTCTGTTGGTGGAGTGGTTGGCTGCGTTGGTTGTGTTGGCAGCTCTGTTGGGACAGTCGGTTCCGTTGGTGGCACCGTAGGCTCGGTAGGCGGCTCTGTTGGCTCCGTAGGCACTGTAGGCTCCGTTGGTGGCACCGTAGGCTCCGTAGGCACTGTAGGCTCCGTTGGCGGCTCTGTTGGCGGCTCGGTAAATGTAACAGTCTGCCCTTCATCGTTAATGTCGGTGTGTGTTGCAATCTCTCTGTCGTTGAAATACAATCGTTCAAACGCAACTATTGATTCGCCGGCAAGCAAGCTGCTGTCAAATGTAAATTCTATTTCTATGCTGCCGTCTGTGTTTTCGGCGGTAAATGTTTTGCTTGCAGTGATAGGGCTGCCGTTGCTATCCGTCAATTCCTTGCCGCTCGACTTAACCATAAGCGTGCCTGCTACGGTGTATTCTTTTCCAACGATTAAATTGCTATATGTTACAGTATCGACTATTGTAGTTGCAGTATCTGTGATTGCAGTATTGTTATTGCTTACTGTATCGTGAGCTGATGTTCTCAGTTTCGGCTCTGCAAAGACAATCGTTTGACCCTCGTCGTTAATGTCAGTATGTACAGCAAGAGTGTAATCGTTATTGTCTTTGTCTTTAATAGACAACTCTTCAAAAACAACTATAGACTTGCCAACAAGGTCAGCAGAATTAAAGCTAAATTCAACATCAACTGTGCCTGCACCGGTTGGCGAAGAAATAAACTCCTTACTGGCAACAACCTTTTCATTTTTCACAAGCAACGGCTCTCCCGTTTCTTTGTTCATAATAGTGCCGGTCAGCTTATAGAGCTGATTAGCAGCTATATCTTTATAAGCTACTGTATCAACTATCTTTGTATTTTCATTTGCGTAAGCATAATGCTCGCCTGTTTCTGCATCGTGAGCTGTCGTCTGAATTTCTCCTGTTTTCAGCTTATTATTAACCGCTACAGAAATAACCTTATTCCACTCGATTGTCTGTTCCATATCAAGTACTGTTACATACCTGTCCTCTTTCGTTAATTCCGAGAAATTGTATGTACCTATAGGAACATCGTTAAATTCAGCACAGCCCTCAGCGTTGGTAGTAACAGTGATATTAACTTTTTCGCCACAATCAGCTGTGCCGGATAAATTAAACTTAATATTTTCAACGAAGTTGTCATCTGCTGACTTAATCACCTTTAAGCTGCCACGCTTATACTCGTTATAAATATTGATAGTGTACGGCTCGTTAGATGTATCGTAAGGAGTTAGCTCCAAGACGGTTTCCTGTGTTTGTATGAAATAGTTTGGTGCATTAATTTCCTTTACTGTGTATGTTCCTGTCGGCAATTTCTCGACGATTAGTCCGTTTTCGTCTGTTGTGTAACTTTCTTTGATTTCCTTGTTATCCCAAGTTTTACCTATAATCTCAAACTCAAAACCTTTAAGGTTCTTGCTGTCGGAGGTCTTAATAACCTTTAAGTAGCCGTCCTTTGGCTTATTTTCTACAGACTTTTTCGTGATTTCGTTGTAGTATATGACAACATTAATGTCGCCAATCTCTACATACTGCTCACCGATATTTTCCTCACGCAAAATATATTCGCCAATCGGAACATCATTAAGAACTGCCTTACCGGTTTCGTCTGTTAATGTGTGATATACAACGCTGCTATCTTCCTTGCTTGTTAGGCTAAACTCAACATTCTCAATAAAGCCGTCATAAGCTGTCTTTGTTATTTCAAGACTGCCCTTTTTAAGCTCATTGTAGAAGAATAACTGCACCGGTGCCGGATTGTCATTTGTGGTTTGCTCAATCGTAAATTTCTGCTCACTTGGCTGAATATACTTGCTATGTGTTTTTACTTCCTTAGCAACATATTCCCCCGGATAAAGATTTCCGGTAATTCGTCCTTTATCATCTGTGATAAGCTTCGTCAGCTTAACACTGTCGCCTGAGGTCGTTGTGCCGGTAATCTCAAATTCAAAGCCTTTTACATTGCCGTCCTCGGAGGTTTTTACAACTTCAAAAGTAGTTGTCTTTTCGTCATTCTTGATACTAACATTTGTAACCTTATTCCATTCGATAGGGACATTGTCAAGGTCAACATCACATCGTACATTGTAAATAGCGTGGCTACTTACTTCTTCGAGGACATATTTACCAACCGGAATATTTTCAAATACTGCAATGCCGTCTTTATTTGTGGTTCTAACACATCTTTGAATTTCAAAGCCTGCGTCAGATTCTCCGTATAGGCTGAACTCCTTGCCCTCAACAAAATTATCACTTGCGGTCTTAATAACCTTAATATCGCCTGTCTTTTCGTGATTCTGTAAGGTTATGGTTATAAGCTCAACTTCGTGATTTACAGTAAACTGCACAGGCTTAATTTCCTGCCATAGCTGTTTTTGCTTATCTGTCAAAATTTCTGTAATCTTATATGTGCCGTCCTCAAGGTTGATTATAGTAGGCTCGTAAGTGTCTATATCAACACTCATCACAAATTTTTCGGTGCCATTTTCTTTGTCTACTTCATTAATTTTACAAGTGAAAGGACCGGCGTCATAGTTATCGGTTTCCTTAATAATTTTGACTTGGCTGCCGCTTTTAATGTTTCGGAAGGTTACTGTTCTTTCCTGATTCGCTCGAATTGTAATAACTCTGTCGCTTACAGGCTTGTATCCATCAGGAACAATCTCGTGGATACAATATGTTGCCGGCTTCAAGTCCTTGGTAATAAAACCGCTGTCATCGGTTACATATGTACCTACAAGCTGTCCGGCTGTATCTTTACCCTTGTATATCTCAAATTTAATTCCAGATATATTGCCGTCACTTGAAGCTTTTCTTATTTTCAGCGTGCCGTCATTCAGCTTATTTTCAAATTTGATTACTGCCGGATTTGCTGATGTGTTCTCGGCGGTAATTGTAATTGTCTTTGCAGGTTGGCTTACATACTTGGCACTTTTTACCTCGTCAAAGGTATATGTACCTATATCAAGCTTTTCCTTGATTTCGCCGTTAGAGCCTGTCTTAACTGTCTTTAGATATTTAGCTTCGTCAACCTTGCTGCCCTCGTATATCTTGAATGACACGCCTGCAACAACGCCGTCCTCAGAGGTCTTTTTAATCTTGTAGTAGGTGCTTGGCGAGTTTACATTGGTAAATTCGTTGTAGGTGGAAACAGAAGCCAAAGATGAATTACTTGTTATCTGTTGAACATATAAGGTGTTGTCCTTGACATATCCGGCAGGGGCTTTTGTTTCCTGAATGGTTACTGTGCCGAGAGGCAAAGTCGGAAGTCCGTTTAAATAATAAAAGTCATTGTTGCTGGCAACCAGATAATCTTTTGATAATTCGGCATAACCGTCACTGTCTGTTTTTACAGTCCAATAACGCTTGAAAGCACTGTCTGCCTTACCGCTTTGTATTTCCGATTTAGTGTAATAGCCTTTGTAAAACCTAACCGTAAATTCAGCACCGGCTATTTTCTTTCCGTTGCCGTTAGTTTTCTTTAATAAAACAGCTACTGGGTCACTTTGAGGCTGGTCTTTAAAGGTAACAGATGTCTTAGCCGTACCGGCTTTTACTGTTACTTTTATGATTTCCGTTGAACGTGCATAGCCCTTTGGTGCTTTTGTTTCCTTGATGGTGTATGTGCCGGCTACGATGTTTTTTAGGACAGCCTTATATTTTACTGTAGCACTGCCGCCATTAACCGCAGTGTCTGCAGTAATTGTATATGTCGTTTTTTTTGCTTTTTTGTTGGTATTGGTAACAGTAAATTCAGCACCCTTTAAGCTGTAGCAGCCTGAATTATCTGTTAGGGTGTGGTTGGAGCTGTCTTTGATTATCTCAAGACCTCCAAGCTTATCCTGCATAATGATAACCTTTTGCTGTTTATTTTTTGGGTCTAGCAAATACATACTGTACTCTGCTTTAAGCTTAGCAGCCTTTTTTAGTGCCACTTCAATATCATTAACAGCCTCTCTCCAGTCTTCAGAAAGTGCATATTTCCAATCCTTATCGCCATATATTTTTGCCAAAACCCTATGGGTCAGCAAATAATATAAGCTGTTACCGCTTGCTCCAAGCCAATGGTCAGCCTTTGCTTTATCCATTAGCTGCTTCATTGATAGCTGCTTCATTGACTTATTGCCAAACGCAGTTACCTTTTTATTAAAGCCGTGACCGCCATATCCGTAGTGCAGGCCCTTATAAAGCATTGCAAATGTGTTGCTCTTTTCTGATACGGCGGTAAGGTTTTTACTGCCGTATTTTCCAGACGGTGCCGGCAGCTTAGGATTAACACAGTAAGCCATTCGACCATCAGCATACATCTGATGTGTTGTCCAGTCGATTTTAGGGTCATAGCGTAGCTTGTCCCCTAGTGTAAGGTTAATTGTACTATTATCATTACTTGTCGCCGTTGGCGTAGCAAATGCTGTAAGTGGCAGTGTCATTAATATTGTCAGCACTGACAATGCAACAGCTATTACCCTTTTAAAGTTTTTCACTTTCATAATACATACATCCTTTCGTTTTATTATTTGCGTTCTATCTAATTACCTGCTCTAACTACTGTCGTTATACATATTCTCACTCCTTTTTTGCAAATAAAAAAGACAGCTCAATAGCTGTCTTAAAAAGCAAAAGCAGAGCTTTTTGCTCTGCTTTTTAATATCAATACCAGCCTGCTTCACGAACAAGCTTCTTTTCAGTCCACGCCGGTTTTACTATCCTCTTTTCCCAGTGTCCTTTTTCGGGAACTTTTACGGTTTTTGTGCCGGTTTGTACCCTTCTTTCCTCAACGTGGTAACTTCCACTTTCGCCTGCTTCAATGTGTGCAATAAGGTGTTTTTTTCTATATGCAGCGTTTGTAATGTCAGCTCCACAATCGTTACACACATATACGCCGTGTGTTTCATAAACCGGCTCTTCTTTTGTTGTAGCCGGCTGGTCTACAACCCATACCTTTTCAGTTTCGGCAGGGTGGTTAATAACCTTGTACTCAGCCTCGTGCCAAGTCTTGCCGGCGTGTGGGTCTGCCTGTGAGCTGCTTGAATTGTTGCTCTTGCCTGTGCTGCCGGAATTATTATTTTTACTTGAGCTGTTACCGCCGGAGCTGCTGCTCTGACTAGGTGCAGAGCTGTTGCTGCCGGAGCTGCCTCCTGTACTGCCGCCGGTTGTTGTTGTAGTGGTGTAATAATAGGTTATTTCACCGCCGTTGCCGGAGCTGTTGTTATTGCTCTTATTTTCGTTATTTTTCTTGTCAGATTTTGAGGAGCTATTTTTCTTGTCCTTATCCGACTTAGAGCTATTGCTTTTCTTATCTTTATCCGATTTAGAAGAACCGGAACCAGTTCCGCTTTTTTTCTCTGTTGCCTTTTCGGTGCCTTTTTCCGTAGCCTTAGTGCTGTTTTCTGTAGCCTTGGTGCTACTTTCCGTAGCCCTTTCGTTAAAGACGGTTTGCTGTACACCACTTGAGCCTGCCGATGAGCTGCTTGACGAAGCTGCGTTATTGCTTCCGCAGGCTGCTGCTGTTGCCGTCATAGCAATTAAGCACATTGCCATAAGTATTTTTTTAATTGTCTTTTTCATGTTTTTTCCTCCTTTACACTATTACAAGTTTTGTGTTAATTGATTGGTATGTTTATTTTTATTTTCAAAAAGTTGCTCTTTAAGTTTAATATTCTCCTGAACCACTTTTTTATTTTCTTGTTTCAGTTCTTCAACCTCTGCTTTTAAGGCTAGGTTTTCGTAATTTGTTTTTTCTAACGCCTCTCCTAAGACTGATATTTTATTTACAGCATCTATTACAGCCTTGTCATTGTCTTTCAGATATTCATATTGCAACCTTTTCAATTCTCTATCAGTGTTGAATTCGCCATATAAATAAGAGATACTTTTGTTTGCAGAGCTTATACTCTGTTTTATTTCTGAGTGTTCGGTTGATAAGAAATTTTGTACAGAATCGGACTTTTGCAAAACTGCGTTATGATTTGTTGTTTCATAACCTAATCTATCATTAAGCAGAGTATCAATCTGCTTTTTTGTTTCATCGGGTATGTGTTTCAAAAATTTAAAATAAATGATAACCGACAGTACTACTGTAGTGATTATGCTGCTAAGTATTACTCCTGCAAAAATTCCAGTTATTATGCTAACAATAATATCCATTTATGTCACCTCCATTGTACATTAATCATCTGTAAATTTCAATCTTTATAAACAAAAAAGGCAGCTCAATGGCTGTCAAATTTGACTAAAAAAATTAAATATAATATAATCAAAATAAACAACAAAACAAATATAATGTCATGTAAAATATCTATCATAGGCATTATAAAAGAAAGGATTTTTAAAAAATGGAACTTCAAACAATATCACTCCTCGCAACTATTATTGCAATTTTATCTAACCTATTATCCTTAAGTGAAAAGTTGTCTAAAATAGGCACACTTGGAATTATAAAAATTCTATCGTACTTTGCTTTACCCATACTCTTTTTTCAACAAATTTTACAAGTCACTGTTTCCGCTGGAATTACATTTAAACTCATCATCATGTTTTCATCACTTGTCTTATTCTTAATTTGCTTATATCTTAAAAGAAAAGATTCTTTAATAGCTGATGAGTTTTTTATATCTATATTATTAGTTATTTCTGCTATTGCTTTTTTATTAAAAAAACACATCTTGCTACTTAGTTCAAACTTAAACGGAAATATACATTCGCTAATGTCTAATCTAGATATAGATGCTTTTATGAATTCTTTGGGAAAATATAAAATCTGTTTAGAAATGTACACTTTCTTGGGGACACATCTGTTGGAGGTGTTTTTCATAATGTTGGATTCTGTATCTATCGTCCTATTTGTTATTGTTATTATACAGTTTAGCAAATGGTTGATTCACTTCTATTCACAGAATACTACCATTTCCTTTGAAACACCTAATATATGTAATGTTGCAAAATACTCTATTGTTTTATTATGTCTATGTAGTGGACTAGGCAATATTTTCGTGGCCTATATTTCTTCACTTTTTTAAAATGCTTATTAGACTTTTTATGAAGGAAATACACCACTTTATGGGATAAAAATAATTTCCGTAAAAAGCTTTAGAACAACGCATACAACATAAAATTATTACAATTTCAAGTAGTATGTCAAACCACCCCTTCAAGCTAACTACCTCCTTTTAACTAAATAAAAAAACAGCTCAATGGCTGTCTTAAAGAGCAAAAGCAGAGCTTATGCTCCAATCTGCCAAGCTATCGTGAGCTGTATCATTTTGTAAGTTCTTTAATTATATTTTCTTTTCCACGAATAACGGCCATATCAACAAGCACTCGTGGATTGTCCGTTGCTATTCCTACCATTTTTCCGATGCAGTTATGGATAGCATATACACTCTGCATTAGGTCTGCCGCATCAGAAAATGATGTTTCATAATCAAAGCTTCCGTCTTCGTACATCTTCTTAATTATTCCGTGATACCGTCCAATTTTATAATTTCCAATTTTCATAATTACCACCATTCTTGTTAAAATTAAAACAAGTGAAGCGAAAGGGGGTAGCAAACGCTTCACTTGTTTGTTATTATTGGGCAGACACTGAGGTTTAAATAAAGGTCATTAGTAGAGCTGTAATGTCTGCCCCGTGTATGTAAAAAAAATGCGGACAAGCAGAGAGATAAGCTTTTATGTGTGCTTGCCCGCCTTATAAGCTAAAAGCATGTTATTATTTCATCTATAGCCTCTTTAGGATATAATTTATTGATTTGTTCTTGCTCAGCTTTAGATAATTCAGTTATAGGGGTGAGTTCTCCTAACATTAACTCACCAATAGGGAAGAGCTTTTCACTTTCGCAGTTAGCTCCACACTGGTAGCAAAGTTCGCCTGCGACAAAATCATAAATGATGAACTTATCGTTATAATAGCCAACAACAGCATTGTCGTTGGTCACTTCATCGACATTTGTAAGTAAGGCCTTATCAGGCCTTTTTTTATTGTTGTTACACATTTATATATTCCTCCTTAATGGGACAAATTGTCCCAACTAATTTTTTATAGTGCTTATTTTATCTGATAAAACCTTTGCAAATGCAGTCCTATCAAAAAGATTGTCACAAAGCATTTGCCTTATTTCTAAGTCGATTTTTTGATATGATAGCAGGCACTCCTCGCCATTGTTAGCTGTGACTAATAGCCCTTTTACAGCGTTCCTTATTTTCATATCTTTGTATTTCACAATAATAGGTATTGTTGCTAAATGTCGCATGGCTTTGTTTTGCGTTGGCATATTAAATACATAATATTCGCAAATGTCTTTTTGATTATATATACTCAGAATAATTTCACAGCAGATGTCTTGCGATAATAAATTTTGCCCTTTGATAGGTTTTTCATCAATAGAATTATTACTGCCTTGGTTTTGGCTTTCAGCATCAGCATCAACAGGCTGCTTAATTTTTTTCTCAAGCGGTTCATCGAGTATTAATTCATTATTAAAAATACTTTGTAAAACATCCTGAGTTAATGTCGAACCGTCGTTAGAAAAATCTTTTAATTTTTTTCCCTGCTTTATCGTTACTTTTTCGTTGTGATTAAGCAAATATCTAAAAATCTCATTTTGGTTTTCGGGAGAAAAATACGATAAATCAACTGCAACTGTAAATGGAATTTGACCATTGTCAACAAGCTTAAGTAGCTGTTTACTAAGGTATGTAAGTCGAATATATCTGTAAATTTGTTTACGGTTTGTGTTGTGCTTTTCTGCAATCTGTGATGTAACTGAATTGCTGCCCAACTTCTCAAGAAGTTCCATTTGCTCTTTATATGCAAACGCAAGTTCTGAATATGAATAATCATTATTTCTGTCGGTATTCGTTGACAGCAAAATAAATTTTGCTACATCAACTGATACATCCTTTACGATAACTGGCACTGTTTTTAATCCTGCAAGCTCCGCTGCCGCTTTTCTATGTCTTCCGGCAATAATATCGTACCGGACATTCTTTTTGTGCCTACATAAAATAGGCTCTAAAACGCCAACTTGTTTCACGGAATCAACAAGCTGTTCTGCTTTTTCTTTACGAAATGCAAACGGTTGGTCTTTAATATCATCAAGCAGTGTTATGTCAACTTCAATAATTTTGTCTTTGGCATCATCATCATTAGTGCCAAACATCTTACCGTACTGTTCCTCAGCTGTTGGTATAGTCTGTTTAGTTATGTTAAATAAACCCATTATTATTTTCACTCCATTCTTAAGATGTAATTAACTACTTGCATATATTCTTTACCAACATCACTCTTTGCATTAGATATTGGAACTGACTTTAGGGCAGCACTGTTGCTAACTTCTGCTCTAAGAGATATTGGAGAATCAAACACATACTCTCCATAGCTGTCTTTAGCTGCTTGTAAAACAGATTTACTCATACTTGTATTTTTTCTGTACATAGTAAGCAAGATACCAAGCAAGTGCTGCTGTATTTTATTACCTTTGATTCGTGCAAATATGTTTAACATTTGGTCAACACCTTCAAACGCCCAAAGCTCTGATTGCAACGGAATCAACAATTTATCACATGCTGTCAGTGCATTTGTAACAATTAAGTCAAGCGACGGTGAACAGTCTAAAATTATGTAGTCATACGCAGAAAAATAATCATTATTAAATATACGCTTTAAAACCGATGTGCTGTCGCTGTCCATTCCTAAAATTGAAACTGCACCGGACAACATATTGTTACAAGGAATATAATCTACACTGTAATTGCTATGCCTGATAAAATCATCAAAATCGCACAATCGAATTTGTGATACTTCCTGATGAATCAGTTCGCTTACCGTTGCCTTACCGTCAGTTTTATAGCCCATAAATCTTGATAAATGATTTTGTGGGTCAAGGTCAACAACTAAAATCTTTTTGCCCTTGTCAGCTAAACCAACAGAGATATTTATTACTGTTGTTGTTTTACCTACGCCACCTTTTTGATTTGCAACTGCAATTATTTTCATAACTTATCTCTCCTTAATTTATATTTGGCTGGGACAATTTGTCCCAACTACATTTCAATATTCATATCCATATTTAGAATTTCATTTACATTTTCTTGTTCTAAATTGCTTTGAGTTTGTACATCCAGCGATTGTTGAATTGTGTTTTGCTGTTGAATATATTTGTTTATTGATTCAGCGAAATCGTTCGCAATCTCATGATACTTATTTGTTACAAAATCAAGAGATTCAATTATTTTATCCGCATATTTTGATTCCTTTAGGCAACTATACTGGCTTAACAAATGGTGTTGCATTGCAGGTGTTGGTTCAATACCTAATTGTTCGTGCATCATTAGTGACAAAGAATCCGCTTCAAGTTCGACTTGTTCTATTATTTTGTCAGTACCAATACTAATACCGGCATGTAAAATAGAATGCGAAATCTCATGTATTGTTGTTGATAATTTTTGCGTACTGTCAAGCACAGAGTTATATTTTATTGAATGATTCTCGATATTATAATTTCCACGATATGACAGTGAATTAAAATTTTCTTCATTAATAGGGCAGTGTAACTTTTCTTCGGCATACATCTTTACTGCCTGATACAGCTTTTCATGTTCAATAGAGGGATAACCAATAAGAAATTTTGGGTAATCAGATTTAGGACAATTTGTTTGCATAATGTCAAACACATTGCCAACCTTAAAATTTTGTTTCATTATTATTGGTATTTGCCCCGAGTTTGCAAGTTTCTGTTGTTCTTTTGTTGCTGAACTGTATTTAATAACATCACCATTTTCAAGTTGTATAAATTTGCTCATAATAGGTACTAAGATTTTTATTCCCTTTTCGCCCTTTAAAACTGTATAGCCTAAATCCATCCAACGCTTAAATGAAGCAATGAATGCAGCTTTCGGGTTTTGTGAGTAGATGAGTTTTGTATTTCTGGGACTGTATCGATAAAACTTGCTTTGAAATTTTATCAATTCAAGATATTCCTTTGGATTAGTCATAAATATCTTATTAATATTGTCTATACGAAGTTTCAAATCTTCCTTGTTACTAAGTATAGGGCTTTTTGCATTATTTTTATTTAACATTTTCAACCTCCTTAATAAAAAAGCCGGGACAATTTGTCCCAGCAAAATGACATTAATATAACAACACACAGAATTAAAAATCTCTGCATTTTGTTATATTAACATTTTCTATTTTACAAAATTCGATAAATGTTATATTATTAATGAGTTATGATGTTAGGGGGAGTTTCGTTGGAAACATATAATTGGAGTTCTGAACTATTTGGTAAGTCGTTAGTAAAATATATTCAGCGGACTAAACATACAGTGCAGCCAACGTCATATGACAGCTACATGAAGTATGGAATAAAAATTGCAGAATATTTTGATATGTATTGCATACATACAAACGAACTTACGCCCGAGATGATTGAGGATTATTATAACTATATTCGGGAAAAATCCCCCGTTACAGAAAACACCGTTAGGCATTACCATGTTTTGATTTACAAGTTTTGCCGCTGGCTGTATAAAAGAGGCTATCGTATTGATAACCCGGCAGACAAAATTGACAAGCCCAAAGCTGAAAAGTACAAGGCACATTACTACTCCGAAGAAGATGCTAAAAAATTAATATACTGTGTTAAGAATAAATATCCACAATATTTAACAGCTATATTACTTGCACTGCAATTTGGCTTAAGGCGCTCCGAGGTATGTGCATTGAAATTTTCAGATGTTGATTTCACAACCAACACTCTTACAGTCAATGGTAAAATTGTCAAGACAAAGGGCAATGAAAGTGGAAAGCCGATATATATTTATAGTCTAAAATTAAAAAGCAGTAGCAGCAACCGCACCTTACCGTTTGGTGAAAACTTTTCTAATTATTTGAAGTCATTAATAACAAAAGATACACAACCTGACGATTTTGTGTTTACAATAGGTTGTAAAAGCTTTGTTAAGCCTGACAGATTAACCTACAACTTTAAAAATATTCTAAAGCAATGTAATTTACCCCACATTCGCTTTCATGACCTCAGACATTCCTGTGCATCAATTTTAATTAATAACGATATATCAATGAAAATTGTGCAAGAATGGCTTGGTCATTCCTCTTTTGCAACAACGGCAAATTTATATGGCCATGTTTACTATAAATCGAAATTAAGATGCTTAGATACACTTGAAAAGTCAATTTTCTAAATTTAAGTATTTACCGTTGCAAATACCTAAACTTAAAATCCCTCGGTAGTTAATACCGTACCGGTTCAAGTCCGGTCACCAGCACCATTTTTATTTTTGAGTATATGTAATAACAGAGCTATTACATATATCCAAAAAGCGGTGTACCCTACCGAAAAGTGGGAATAAAAAAAGACAACGAGTCAAGATTCTAAAACACAGAATCTTGGCTTTTTTTATTTAGACGGTTTGGCTTGCACAACTATTATTAAAAGTATTTAGCAGGCTGTTTTTTAATCCTAAGCTTTGGCTTTAAGGACTTTTTGATTTTTTCTCAGACAGCTCACAGCTATTTGCAGTATAGAAAAAATAAGCACAAATATAATGTAAATATATTGACTTTGATTAAATAATATGTTACACTGACGGCACTGTGTGAGGGAATTGTAACAAATATTCGGTCTAAAAAAGTACAAATAATTATAAGAAGGTTGCCCCACTTTTGTAGGACAACCTTTTTTATTAAGAAATGGTGGTGTTACTGTGAAAAAAATAATGTGTTTATTGTTTGTAGTGTTTTTTACCATGTTATCAATAATTACATTTTTTAATTATTCTAACTATTGCGAAATGCTTCCTTATGAGGGATTAAAGGAAATAAGCGTAAAGCAGCTTCGTGGGAATTATACAAATAAGGACTATATAAAGCTTTTAGAGGAAAAAATGGCAAGCATAAATGCCGATTTAATGTATAGAGCAACAGACTTTTCATCAGAAAAAACCTCATATATACTGTATAAAACCAACAACAAGGATGATTTTTTTCAGAAATTGGATTTAAAAAATAACGGAAAGATTTTATCCCCTAATCAGTGCTTTTCAACACTATCTACAGTAAAAAACTTTGAGGTTTATCCCATGGGAATATCCTCTGCCGCCTGTGATGTTACAATTGAGGATTTCAGTTATATAGAGAAATACGTGCTTAAAAGCTGTGTTTTTTACACTTCGTCTGACGATGTTTATACTGTAATGGAAGCCTTAAAAGAATTGGGACTGTTAGTTGAGCTGACAGACAGTGGCTTTGCACAAAGCATGAACGATATGCAGCAGCCGTACTTGCTGTTGTTTGTTCTTATGTGTCTTAGTATAATTTTCTACCTTTTGTCACAGGGCAGAAAGTACGCTGTAAAAAGGATGAACGGTTATACGGCAAAGGATGTTATTGCAGAGGAATTAAAAAGGAACTTTACTGTATTTGGCGTACTGCTGTTTATTATAGAATTTGTAAACTTTTTATTGGTAAGCGTTCTATATAAAAATACTTTTACTTCATATTTTATGTTCTCTGTTAGGGATATACTGCTGTCTTTTGTCGGCATACTTGCCATTTTCCTAGTTACGGTCGTTATTGTAGTGAAAACCAGCAATAATTACGGTTTGTACCTGAAGGGAAAAAGTAAAAAGAAAGCAATTTTTATAGTATCGCTTATTTCTAAAATTGCGTTTTTGATTATGCTTGTTATAAACCTGTCTATATGCTTTCAGCTTATTAATAACTCATATTCCCTGTTTGTTCAATCAAAAAACATTTCATCTGTTATTAGCAACAGAGTTGTTACCAACCTTTACACACAAAAGGTAGATTTGGATAACGAAGATGTATATTATGAGTATGAACCCAAATTTAATAAGTTTTATGATATTACTGTTGACAAGTTTGACGGTATATACATTAACAGTACGAATTATCAAACTGCGCCGGACGGAGTAAGCTCATTTGCAGAATACAGCGGGCAAAAAAAAATAATAATAGACAAGAATTATCTGTCGGTAAATCCAATACATAAAGCTGACGGTACCCTAATATCTGAAAAGGATTTTGTTGACGGAAAGCTTAATATATTGGTTTCTGAAAGCAGAGGGTACACTCAAGAAGGTTTATACGACGAGTATAATGGCCTTTTGGAGATGTACTTTGGTACTGCCAATATTAATGACCTGCATATGATTGTTTATAAAGAAAATGAAACCATAAACAGCTTTAATGCCATGACCGGTCAAACAACACTGGGACATTTGGATAACCCCGATATTGTTATCTACGATTCTGAAATAATGACAGAAGAAATGCTTCCGGGTATGTCAAACCAGTTTTATCTTTTAAAGGTCAATACAGATGACCCTTACTCAGAATTGTTGCCATACCTGAAACAGGCAGGAATTGAGGATGTTGTATTAGAAACACCTTTTGTT
>ERZ1673736.2074-NODE-2074-length-23551-cov-9.115892_pt1 | contig 23551 bp, 37 predicted proteins | sample MGYA00580212_ERZ1673736 | MGnify/ENA primary metagenome ERZ1673736 (study PRJEB41218, sample SAMN15661752) | gut metagenome | host: Homo sapiens | place: Canada: London | collected 2015-08-20/2019-03-30 | study: EMG produced TPA metagenomics assembly of...
CGATTCTGACCCAGTACTGCGACGGAAGGCAGGTCAGCTGTGAAGGCTGGATGACCAAACCGAAAGAGGGTATGAGCCAAGGGCAAAGCCCCGGAGAGCCTTATTTTACAAGGTTTTCCGGGGCTTTCATCATGTAATAATACACATCAATATGGTTCTGTTCTTTATCATATATAATTTTGTCAATGATACTTTTAAGGGCTGAGTTCTTTTCCGAAACGCTGAATTTATCAGAATGCAGGATATCCAACACATTAGATATCCGGTCTAACATCACTGTATCGTCATATCCTTTTTGCGGTAAGTCCTCCAGCTGTGAGATACGTTCGGTCAGCTCTTCACGTTCCCTGTTCAGCAGTTCTTTATTTTTTCGATAATCCTCTTTTGTGTCAATTCCTTCCATATAGGCTTCTCTGGCCCGCAGTTCTTTCTGATCCACTCGTTCCAGACGGCGTTTCAAAGACTGAATTTCATCCTGTGATTGATCCTGTATTGAATCCGCCTGTTTCAGGTCATACTTGACAGTACCGCAGGCCAGAGCTTCTTCCAGAGCATTCAAAACAGCAGGCACAAGGGATTCTGCACGAACATAACAGTTATGATAACATTTTCCTTTCAGGTATCCGCCGCACTGAAAAGAAAATGTATCTGGAAGGCTTTTTCGGTGCATCACGCAGGATGAAAGGGAACGGCCACAGGAAGGACACTTTACCAGTCCGGCCAGCCAATGTTTGGTGACTTCACTGGGTTTTGCATTTCTGGGTTTATATTCGCTCTTCCAACGGGCCTGAGCCTTTTCATACAGTTCCTTGCTTATAATAGCCGGATGGTGGCCGGAACGCACGATCCATTCAGATGGATCGCGGATTTCCTTTGTTGTATTGTTGCACCGGTTCCATCGAATATCCCCGGCATAGGCGGGGTTTTGCAGGATATACTCCAGACTGCGCTTTTCAAAAAGTTTTCCATGACTGGTTTTAAATCCGTGGCTGTTAAGATATTTGGTTAAGGCAAAAATACTCATCCCATTGACATATTTTTCAAAGATAAGCCGTACAATTTCAGCCTCCTCCGGTACAATTTCCGGGGTAGCTTTATGATATGGGATACGATATCCCAGCGGAGGCCTGCACTGATATGAACCGCGCAGGGCATTTTCGGTCATTCCGCGGGTAACATCTCCAGAAAGCCGGATGGAATAAAATTCATCCATCCATTCAATGATTCTTTCAATCAGACCGCCGAATGGACCTTCAATCAGAGGCTCAGAGATACTGACAACATCCACATGGCATTTATTCCGGAGCATGGATTTATAGACGATACTTTCCTCCTGATTGCGGGCAAAACGAGAAAATTTCCATACCAAAATTACATCAAAGGGATGGGAACTTAGTTTTGCAGCAGAGATCATCTGCTGGAATTTGGGACGTTTGTCTGCGCGCCGACCGGATATTCCATTTTCCATGTAGATGTGTTCCGGAGGAACAACCATATTGTGATTCCTGGCATATTCTAATAGCAGCCGCTTTTGAGAATCCGGGGAAAGTTCTTCCTGCTTGTCCGTGGATACCCGGATGTAGAGGGCAGCAGTTTTCAAAACATTTTCATTCATCATATCATCTCCTGTGTCAATCTATATGATTTTTAGGTACAAAAAATACGCCCCTTGCCAGGACGTACCGAAAATGATATAATGCAGGTGATTGATCTGATTGTATCTTTCCGGTATGTTCTGGTAAGAGATAATCTGTGTGAGGCCGTTCGGTGCTGGTAACACCGGGCGGCTCTTGCATTTTATGGATGAATATGCTATTGAAACCGACCGTCACTATTGGGAGTAGTGGCGGCTATTGTTTTGATTCATCAACGCATCTGAACCTTTTCCATCAAAGCCTCCTGCAGTACCTGAGAGAAATTTAAGCCCATCTCCATAGCAGCCTCATTCAACCACTCAGGAATACTGAGAGTCTTTTTGACAGCGCGGGCATTTGTACGTTTCTTATATGCCAGCATATCAAATTCGACAACTACAAGAAATGAGTCTGCTTCCAGAGAAATGGCAGAGGGATCTGAAGCAGGAGGGATGGGCTGTTTTTCCTCTTCACGGCTGGTAATGGCAAGCCCTAGTGCTTCGATTGCCATTTCATAGGCCTCTGTCATATCCTCGCCTTGTGTAAGGCATTCAGGGATATCTGGAAATGAGATCCAGAAGCCGCCTTCTTCAGCTTTGTGGAATACTGCTGGATAAAATAACTTATTCATATTTGGCACCTCCATTTTGGAAAGGTGGGGCTTATTTCAGCCCCGCCTGTTTTAATATAGCCTGCTCAAGTCCTTTTTTCAGGTCTTTGCAGTGATAAGGAACTTCGGTTTGGCGTCCGGTTACGTCGTTTCTGAGTTTTATATGCGAACCGTTCTGACTGACTTCCCGAAAACCGTTTTTTTTGAGATGCTTTATCATCTCGCGTGGTGTCATTGGCATCCTATGTAACTCCTTTCCTTATCATGTCTATATTATAACACGTAATAATACGTATGTCAATATAAAAAATATGTATTATTACGTATTTTTGTTGTCTGCACAAATATGGAAAATAATACCAGATAATTTCCAATAATTGCATATTATAATCATACTGCACCCAATCTTCCGAAAGAAAGGTCGTGGTGAAGTGACAAAGAAGTACATACATTACAAAGGGAAAAATATATATGCAGTATATTACCGCAGTCATAATATTATCTACTATAATTTAGACTTCTCAGGAACGACACAATTTATATTGCTGTTCTAAAACTCAACACAGTTTCCTTATGGCTATTGGGTGCCATGGATCAGATTGCCTTGTGATTTTCACGGGTACAAGCCTGATCCATGCTTTCAGGGTTACGGGGGCACTCTTCAAATTCTTCTCTGAGCATCGTTGCAGAATTTCTTTCCATCTTTTCAGATTCCAGATCCCCAAGAAAATAAGCGAGGGCATCCTGCCGTGTCTTCGCATCCAGAGCAAAATAGCGTTTCAGGATCCGCAGCTCTAAATCAGACATTCCCTGTTCTTTTACAAATGCATCGAGGCTGAATGTATCGGGCTGAACCAACATTGGTTCAATGCCGTTTCTGAGCCATTGTTCATTGATTTTAAATTCGTAGCATATGGCTTTAATTGTGCTGTCAGAAACATTATGACCATTTTGTTCTATATGGCTTACTCCGGTTTGGGTTAGGCCAATTTTTTTAGCAAATTCTTTTTGATTCAGACCACTTTCTTTTCTGAGATTTTTTATTCGTGAGTTAATATTTTCCATTGTTATCACCTCGCTTTACAAAATCAATATAACAGTGAAGGTTAAAAAAGTCAAGATATCAAATAAAAATATATTGACAAATAGCGGTAAAGGTTATAATATTGACTTGTAACAACAGTGAGGGTTAAAAAGGAGGTGAAACAGACCATGGAAATCATTATCAAGGGATCAAAGCAAGAGATTGCTGACCTTATATCTGAAGTACAAGGCCAGCAAAATACTGTTATAGCATTAGCAAAAGAAGTAGAAGGCTTACAGAAATACTTTCTGGAAGAAAGAAAGGCGTGGTTAAAAAAAATCAAAAAGAATTAAATCTTTGGTCCATGAGCAGCTTTATAAAGCTTTTTGATTTTTCTTAAAGCATCTTCTGATGTTTGAATTTCTGCAGTTATCTTAATGTCGTCAGAGGCATCTATTTTTTTCAGATGTTCTGTATAGAATGACAAGGCAGAAGCAATAACTTGTAATTCCAGAAGATTAAAGGCTCCATCAGCATTTGCTAAGTGCATATACAGTTGTTTGTAGGAACTCACACTATTTCCCTCCCTTCATATTGTACTCGGCCTTGGCAGAGGCCTGTAAATCCAGTATAGGACGGGAGGGGATAAAACACAAGGAAAGGAGAAAAAACATGTCAGAGAAAAATGGAACAGAAACACTGGTAAGAAGCGACCAGAAGCAGGAAGCGGAAGCAGTAGCGAAGGTGCTTATGAACCTGAGTGAGAAGAAGCGTGTAGATCTGGAAAGCTTTTTAAAGGCGGTAGATTTTCTGGAGCAGAGGAACAGTAAGACGGCGTAGTGCCGGAGCATATCAGGAGAAGAGAGGTGAAACAGGATGCAGTTAGCCCTGTGTGTAGTAGGATTGGTATTGCTAATATTGTCAATTATCCTCTGTATAGTAATGGAAGATGATATCTGGTGGATGGTTGTTCAGCTGATTGGAGAGGTAATTGCTTTTATGGGATATGCTCCGATCCTGTCAAAATTCTTTTGCGAGTAATTTTATACAGTGTTCATAAAGTGCATCTAAGGAGGTGAAACAGACTATGGTAGATTATCCTCAATTAACAGAGAAAGAGATAGTTGATTTACTGGACGAAGAACTTTCCACGGATGAACAAACATTACAATGCCATTCAGAAACTATAAATGGCTTAATTGTAAGTTTGATAGTAGGGAATGGTTTGAAATGGTTTGAAAATAAGGGCAGTACAGCAATGCTAATATTAGCATTGCTGTATGGGAAATCAGCACTGGAAGCAAGTCCTAAAATGCATCCTCAACTGAAAACAAATACAATGGCGTTGAATGACTTTTGTAAACGACATTTCGGTCATTCGTAATTCTGTCCCGTATAGCCTGTATACACTCATCACAAGGAGCACAACCGTTGGAGTAATCGCAATAGTTTTGTATATGAATAATGTCGCCCAATATACCAACGGGAACCTTACATATGTGACTGGTGTGTGGACAATAAACGCTAATATATGTTTGTTCAACAGCCATATTATTTTCCCTCCCATCATACTGTACTCGGCCTTGGCAGAGGCCTGTAAATTCAGTATAGGACGGGAGGGGAAAGAAAACAAGCAAGATGTACAAGCAGTAATACATACAATGCCAGAGAAAGGAGTGGTAAGAGTGGAGAAAAAGGGGATTACATATTCAAACTGGGTAAAAATTGGGGATAAAGGGGTGAAGATGGAAGAGCTTCCGCAGGAAGAGCGAGAGAAGATTGCGAATAGCTTGATTTACCGTCCATTAGCAACCATTCCCAATATAAAAATAACAAAAATCGCCTGAGAGCGGGCAAGGAGGAACACAAGATGAGTGACGAAGTAAAAAGAGAGTACCACATTGGGGAGTATGCCATTAAGCCTTATGAGACAGAAGATGCATGGGATCTGGAGACGATCTCAGACGATCTGCGCTGGGCTGTTAAATGGGCTGAAGGAATGAGCTTTATGTGGGGCTTTACGTTGGTATTGTTGTTGCTAACATGGTACGGCGTAATATAGGAGGCATACTGCAATGAGAGGATGGAATAGATGTCGGAAATGTAATTGCTTATTGGATCCGGGAGAAGGAAGGCTGTGCGATGAATGCAAAGAAGAGCAGAGGAAAGGTGTAAAAATCCATGTGGAACCTGTACATATCCCAGTAAAGAATCCAAGACAGCAGTAAAGCCCTGCAATGATCTCACAAACCATCAGGGCTTTACACAACGTACATTTCGGATTAAATCCACCTCTATTGTAGCAGATACTACAGAGAAATACAAGCATAATGGAGGAACATCATGAAAAAAGAAGGAATTGTAACCAAGTATAACCATAACTGTCTGTTCTGTGGCCGTCCGCTGGAGGCCACCCACCACCTGATCGGAGGCACATCCAAGAGAAAGCAGTCCGATCAGGATGGGCTCACAATCCCCTGCTGTAATGACTGCCACAACATGGGTGAGCTGTCCCGCCGGATCCATGGAAATCCCATAGCAGAGGCAATGTCTAAGATCATAGGGCAGCTTGCCTGGGAGAAGCGGGCGGTAGCTGAGGGCCAGACAGAGGAGGAAGCAAGGGAAGCCTTCCGCAAGAGATACGGGGAAAGCTACCTGTGAAAGGAGTTTTATGGACCATAAGGAAAAGAAACAGTACATGGAAGCAGGTACGCGTCGGAGATTAGAGAAGCTGATAGATATGGAGAGGAATCCCTCACCTATGACAGATGCATTCCGGCGGCCTGCATACGCAGGGACAAGTCTGTGTCCGGAAAGGAAAAAGAATGAGGATAATATCGATCATAAATTTAAAGGGCGGATGTGGGAAGACCACCACAGCGGCAGCCATGGCAGAGATTCTGGTGGTAAGACACGGAAAGAGAGTGATCCTGCTGGACAATGATAAGCAGGGGAATGCATCACGGCTGTACCAGAGGTATAACCAGAACAGCAGAAGGGGAACTCTGGATATGATCCATAGCAGGAGCATAATCGGGAATATCATGGAAACAGGAATAGAGGGGCTGAGCCTGATCCCATGCAATTATTACATGAAACAGGCAGAGATTGAAATACTCATGGATTCCAGGACTACACAGCATGACCGTTACCGGGAAGCGCTGGCGCAGGTGGAGGGGGAATATGATTACTGTATTATAGATAATCCCCCTGACATTGGGATGAATGTGGTTAATGCGCTGAGTGCGTCTCAGGAGGTCATTATTCCGATCAATCTGGACAATTATTCTCTTGACGGTTTGGAGATGCTGATGGAACAGGTGAGATCTATCAGTCGTCTGAATCCGAATATGGAAGAGGTATGGGGGCTTGTGACGGATTATGAGCGGAGTGCTACCAGTGAGTCAGCAGAGAAATGGCTTCGGGAGCAGCCGCATTTCAAGGTATTTTCTCAGCATATCCGTCATTCCAGAAAGGCCAAAGACGCTACATTTTACCATAGGAGCGTTGTAGCCCATAGCCCACGATCGGGGGCGGCTTTGGATTACAGAAGATTTGTGGATGAGTATTTGAGGAGGGCTGGGGATGGCATTTGACATATTAAGCATCCTGAACGGGGCTACCTTAGCAGAAACAGAGCGGACAGAGGAGTATCAGGATATCGTGTTGGATTATCGGGACATTGTAGTCACCAATCATAATAAATACAGCATGGTGGAAATTCAGGAGCTGGCAACAGGGATTCTGATGACCGGAGGCCTGCAGGCCCCGCTGGTAGTCGGCAGGGTATCCGGGGAGTATTGGCTCTTATCGGGACACAGGAGGTATTCAGCCCTCAGGCAGTTGATACAGGAAGGAAATAGGGAGTATGAAAAGATACCATGCCGATACAAGGATATGGACAAGCTGCAGTTCCGAATGGAACTTTTATGCGGGAATACGTTTAACCGGAAGCTGTCTGATTATGACCTGATGATGCAGGCTCAGGAGTGGAAGGAAATCCTGACTGAAATGAAAGCAAGTGGAGCGCTTGTCCTGAATAAGGGAGAGCGGATCCGGGACTATGTGGCTCAGATATTGGGAGAATCCAGTGGGAAGATAGGGCAGCTGAATGCGATATATAAGAGTGCTCCGGAGGAAGTCAAGGAGAAATTCCAGTCGGGTGAGATGGGAATTACATCAGCTTATGAAGCTTCCCGAACGGTAGAGCCGCAGGAAGAGTCCCAGCCGGATGAAAAGAGCCTGGAAATACAGAAGAAGGCAGAGGAAAAACGCGTGTCAGAATCTGACACAAAGGGGCAGAGGGACGAGCCCTATTATGAGCCGGATATGGAGGCGGTGGAAACACCGGAAAAATTTGCGGAATATGATAGGGAGATTCTGTTGAAGATGATTAGGAATGCAGAGGGTGCCATGGAGCAGATGGGGGGATATTGGATTTACAACAATCCTGAAGTCTATACCAAAAATATTATGAAGATACAGGCATACAAGCTGTTATTGGAGCAGCATGACAGGGGTATTATCTCCTGCCCCCACAGGAGTTGATACATATATAAAACAACGGTTTAATTGCGGTATGTCACAAATACCTTTTGACCGATCAGGCCGGGGCCTATCAACCTCCTTTTCCCGGCCTGGAAAGGAGGGATCATGGAGGACTGGATTAAGAAGCTGGAAAACTATGAGTGTGACGGTCAGATGGAATTGAGTGACTTTCTGCCAATGAATCAGAAAGATGAGGAAGACCATGGGAAAAGACAAAAAGATATATGCAGCCCGGATGCAGGGGCTTGCATATGCATTAGATATTGTAAAAAAAGGTGGAATAGAAGCTCTGGAAAAGGAGATTAAAGCAAGGGGAGCGTATTACGTTCCTATGGAAATATCGTATGAGCAGGTGATGGAGTTAAAAAACTTGATTGCAGATCGGATATTGTCAACGTTTGCTCCTGCTGTAATGTTTACTCTGCACGATACATTCGGTTTTGGAAAGGATCGTTTGCTGCGGTGGAAGAATGCTTTTATGAAGCGTTGTGATATGATGTCGACTTTTGATCCGTTTGGAGTTCCATATGAAAAGGTTATGGATTATGCGACGATTTTAACCGAAAAATACGGACTAGAATTTGAATGGGACAAGATGGAGGACATAGAGAAGGCCAATAAGCAGGAAAGAAAACAGTTATGTGATATTGATTATGTAATTCAGTTCCTGGAAGAGAGGGGACAGGCAGAGGCGGCGGAGTTGTTGAGGGAGTATGGTGAGAAGAAGGAAGAACCATACAATAAGATGGCGTTCAAGGAGCATCAGGCTGCACAACGCAGAGAGGAAATATATCGCCAGATTCCAGAGATAAAGATATTGGATGCGCAAATTGCGAAAATTGCTGTTGAAATGGGGAAAAAATTGATAAATGGAGAATCAGTCTTAGAACAATTTAAAAAAGAACTGATGGGGTTAAAAGAGAAGAGGGCTATTTTGCTTAGAGAGAATGGATATCCCGAAGATTATTTTGATAAACGTTGAGAAAAAACTTAATAATAAAATGAAAGAGGAAAAGGCCTACGGAGAGATTAACAGTACCTGATAAAAAGATCCCAGGAGGAACCGCGAGAGCCATAATTGATGCCAGAGCTGTCCGGGAGGAGGCAATGACGATCTACTGGGCTTTGAAGAAGTATGAGGATACGGGGCTGACACCGGAAGAAATCGAACGCCTTAAGGAGCAGCACCGCTGGATCCCGGTGGAGGAGAGGGTGCCGGAAGAATCTCTTAATAGTGTAATCGGTTGGGACGAATACAGAGAAAGATGCTGTTTTGTGCAGTATTATGCTGGTTCCTGGCATCTGGGTGATGAGTCGGTGAGAATTATTGCCTGGATGCCACTTCTGGAGCCGTATCAGGGCAAGGAAGGATAAGTTGTAGTAAACAGTTGTGGTATTAAACAAGTAGTTGTTGTATTGCGAATTTGGAGAATAAAATGTTGACACATTTAAGTTTGTTCTCCGGCATTGGGGGACTGGATTTGGCGGCAGAATGGGCTGGAATACAGACGGTGGGACAGTGTGAATGGGCGGATTTTCCTACAAAGGTACTTGAAAAGCACTGGCCCGATATCCCACGCTGGAGAGATATAAGGACATTAACGGGAGAAAGTTTCTATGAACGAACAGGATTACATACAGTTGACATTATTTCAGGAGGATTCCCCTGCCAGCCATTCTCTGTTGCCGGGAAGCGGCAGGGCAAGGAGGATGACCGCTATCTCTGGCCGGAAATGCTTAGAGTTATCGAAGAACTCAGGCCCTCTTGGGTTATTGGAGAAAATGTTGCTGGAATCATTAGAATGGCACTCGACGATGTGCTTTCTGACTTGGAAAACCAAGGTTACGCCACAAGGACGTTTGTATTACCAGCTGCAGGTGTTGGAGCCATGCACAGGCGATATCGGACAGCGATTGTTGCCCACACTGACTGCATCGGAGTGGAAAGGAACGGCAAAAAACAGATATTGGGGGAGTCACACATATCGGTCAGACAAATTAGCGAGCCGTTTCAGGACGCAGAGCGAAGATATGACACATATCAATCCAGATTATGCCGAAGTTTATATGGGATTCCCAATGGGGTGGACCGTGTTAGATCATTGGGAAATGCAGTAGTACCACAGCAGTTCTATCCAATATTTCAGGCAATAGCAAACATAGGACGATATTAAGGTTTTGGAGATAGAAGTATGAAGCCAGAAGATTTAGAACTTTTTTTGATTATGTTGGGAATGCTCTTTTTGGCAATTATGATTATGCCTATGTAAAATTAAGGTTTAGGAGGTGTGAAATGGCACTAATTAAGGCGTTAACGGTAAATATGGCAATATCTGCTATCTGGTACGGATTAGAGTGGATGCAATATAAAGAGCTTCAGTGGGATAGAGAGTGCGACAATATTGTATGGACGTTGTATCTTTTGGTTTTATGGTGGCTATTTGCACATCAAAACTGACATTTAGCATAGGAGGGGATACCAATGCAGCCAGAAAATACTAAGCAACTAGACATAAAAAGAGGCAGATCACCAACCGCCCAAGGTTCTGTGATCCGCCGTTTTGCTTAAGATAAGTATATCATATATACCCTTCTTAAGCAAGGATAAGGAGGATATTATGAACGATAATATAAAAAGCCAGGTTATAAATGATGTAATCGTTGCCATGACAATGTATATCAGTTCAGAGGCCTTACAGATTTTAGAGAAGGTTATAACGGAAGAACTGGTAAATGTATCCATTGAAAAAATGAATACATTGCCAATGGAAATGAAGGACAGTATTGACCAGCAAAACGAATACATAATCAAACTCTTCCTATATAAAAAGAAAAAGCTGAGTGAAGGAACGAAGTACGGCTATATGAGTGCGGTCAAACGTCTGATTACCTTATTATATAAGCCATTGACCCAGATGGATGAGCAGGACATATTTTATTATCTTGATTGGTATGAGCACAGGAATGAAAAAGATACTGGAAAAAGGAACCTGCCGCAGACGATCAATAATGAAAGGCGCTTTCTTTCAGCGTTTTTTACTTGGATGAGGAAGGAAAAAATGATTGCCGTGAATCCAGTAGAAGCCATTGAACCGTTAAAAGTGCAGAGGAAACCAATAGATTTTTTCTCAGCGGAGGAAATGGCCCGTCTGAAAGATGGCTGCCAGACACTGCGGGAGAGGGCACTGATTGAGGTACTGCGCAGCACTGGCGCCAGAGTGGGAGAAATTGTCCAGATAACCATAGATCAGCTTGATTGGGAAACAGGGGATATCCTGATTCTGGGAGAAAAAGGAAATAAGTACCGCACAATATATCTGGATGCAGATGCTCTATATCATTACCGGAAATACTGGGAATCTCGGACTGACAATACGGAACATATGTTTGTTACTGAAAGAAAGCCGTATCATTCGATCAGTACAAGCTCTGTAAGGTCAATCATGAAAGCGGTGGCTGCCAGAGTGGGAGTCACTAACAGATGCTATCCCCATAAAATGCGTAAAACATTGGGAATGGATCTGAAAAATAAAGGTGTGGATATTGGTACAATACAGGAAGTAATGGGCCATGCTGATTCGAGGGTGACAAGCCAGTATTATGCTCAGTCAACACCCGATACTCTTAGGATGGTAAGAAAACGTGCAGCATAACTTCATTATTATATAGCGGGACCCGTCTGGATCCCGCTAAAAAAAGAACCGGGGACAAGTCCTCTTATCCGTCCTTGTAATGGGTATTAGCAAATGGACGATAAAATAAATCATTAGATACTAAGGGGTAAACAGATGAGACATTACGATGATTATGATCTGGAACAGGCATATGATGAGCAGGCAGATAAGCTCCAGGAATGGGAAATAGAAAAACTGGTGTCGCAGCAGGGATTAAGCTGTCTGTATCGGACTACTACCAATAGGGCAAAGAACATAATCAGCGGGAATGAGCTTCTGGAATCCCAGGTGTATCCGTCATTTTTCAGAAAGTCAGATATGCCTGTAACTGTGAAGAGACGGGAAACCAAGCCGTCACAAAAGAATCTGAATGATAAAAATTCTCGGAGATACTGCATCCGGCTGGCGTGTATTAACTTTGGGGAGGGTGACATTTGGGCTACCTTTGGCTGGAATGAGGAGAATATACCCGCAGATATCAAAGCAGCACAGAAGGATATAAGGAATTTTATACGGCGGGTCAATTACTGGAGAAAGAAAAAGGGGATGGGGAATATTAAGTATATCTATATCCTGGCATTTGACGGGAAGGTGCGCCCTCATTTCCACATCCTGCTGACAGGAGAAGGCATGGATCGGGATGAGCTGGAAGATATGTGGGAGAAATGCGACCGGAAGAATACACGCCGGATCAAGCCGGATGAAAACTTCCTGATTACCGGCCTTGCTACATACATTACCCAAAACCCACGTGGGACAAAAAGATGGTGTGCTTCCAAAAACTTGAAAAAGCCGCCTGAGCCTACCAGGAGCTATAGCAAATTCCGGAAAAGACGGGTAAATTTGATGGTACAGTCCCACGAAGCCATGAAGGAGGAGATGGAAAAGGCATATCCGGGATATACATTTCTGGATGCAGAGGTCAAATATAACAAAGAGCTGGCATTATTTTACATATATGCCCGGCTTATTAAGCATGGCAGCGGCCCGAAAAAGGCCGCTTGTAAGAGTACAAAAAAATATGTCAGGAAGCCGGAGGTGGGGAAAAGGCTATGAATTATATGGTAAAAGTGAAATGTCCGTATTATGAGACAAGATCCAGCGATTCCAAAAAGCAGCCAACAATAACCTGCCAAAATGTAGAGAACAATCTGGGGTTTGATATCAAAAACCAGATTGTTTTTAGATGCCATCAAGAAAAAAATGATTATGCAGAAATATTCTGCGAAGATTTATATGAATCATGCCCGTATTACAATGCAATTTACAAGAAAGAACTGGAGGAAGAGACGAATGAAAAAAAGAAAAAGCTTAATCAAAAGAGTAAAGGATGCAGAACGTAGAGAAAGAGATGCAAAAAGGCGTATGATGGATATGCAGCAACGACTGAATAACGCTGATCTGATGTATCAGGGGGTCTGGATATGGTTATTTGCTCTGGCTAAGCAGGTGGGGCCGGTGATACATATAAGTGCAGAAGATATTAAAAAAGCGAAAACGGCAAAATATAAATACAAGGGAGTACCTGATGGATCTATTGATATGATCGAAGAGGGATATTTTGAAAAGTTTAATGGGGATTGAATAAAAAGCAAAGGGGCTGTGAAAAGATAGCCCCTTTTTGATATCAGTACCTGTTATATATTTCCCCACGGTTTCCGGCATCAATGACATATACAATCAATTTTCCATGGTCTATAGAGTAAATGATCCGATAGTCACCGATACGTAAACGCAGCAGCCCTTTATTTTTGTTACCTTTTAGCTGTTTGATGTCTTCACCTTCTGGCAGCTGGTAAATGGCTTTTAAAACGCGCTCTTTTTCAGGTTTTGGAAGTTTTACAATAAACTTTTCGGCGCGTTTTTTGATGTCTATAGTATATTTCATAGTTCAATCCCTTCACGCTTTGCCAGATCTTCAAGAGTTATTGATTCGTCTTTTTCTGGATCTGGATCGTCCAAATAATCCTGATATAATTTTTCACAATACAGATCATCCTCTAGTTCATCATCAAAAGCAACTCCCTTTAAAAATAATAAGATATTGCTGATTTTATAATCGGGCAACCTGTCAATAATCTGCTTGGCCTGTTCTCTTTCACTCATTTTTGATCCCCTCTCTTTCTATTTTTTCCTCTACTGCCTGAATGATAAACGTGTTTAAACTCATGCCGCAAGATTTAGCAAAATCCATATACTTTTCTTTGTCTTCTTTGCTTACTCTTAATTTGTATTCTCCAATATTTTTTAAATATTTTTTTGTAGCGGCTGCTTGTGCTTTAGTATATGTATTTCCCATGTTACTCACCTCCGTTATTATTATACAGCAGATTGATATATGGGTACATATACAAAATACACAAATATATGGGGTTATATTTGTCGAATATGCATATTGATATATATGGGGTTATATATTATAATAAAGCCATAAGATAAAGCAAACGAAAACAGATCACAAGAAAAGGAGAAAACACCATGGGAAAAATCATTCAGTTTCCAGTAGACAGAATAAAGAAGGAGCAGGAGAGCAACGGATACAGAAATTTGATAATGCTGTTTGAGGTTGCGGATACAGTAGCAAGCTGCAATTTCTATCTTGAATCAGCGGAATATCTTTTTAAAGAGGGAAACATTACACAAAGGGAGCTGTATGCACTGCGCCGGATCGGAAGACAGAAGCGGTTAAAATTGGCTGTACCGGAACAGGGGCCAGTAAAAGCAGAGAAGCCGGGAACATATACATATACGCCAGAGATGGGGCAGAGGGAGCCAGAGGGCTGCCAGATGGAAGCGCACCGGTCATATTACAGCAACCATTTTTTTATTGACACACCATTAACCTTAAAAGGCCGCGGTATTAAATTCATAAGGCAGTATAAGCCCGGTGATCTTTTGACCAGTAAAAAAGACGGCTGGAATGAGTACCAGGTAACAGAGTTAGCATTTGAAAAATTAAAAGGCCAGTATGCAATAGCAATGGAACGCTGCCTTGATTAAAATAATCGGACAAATCGGACACAAACCGCGCGCATACACGCGCGCGCGGTAAATTAGTAAGGAGTTCTTAAAAAGGGCTCCTTTTTTGCGTGAAAAATCGGACAAAATCGGACACGGGTGGGGTGGTAGAGTGCAAAGAGATAAAAGGCTACAATATCCTTAGAGGTGATCTGATGGCAGAAAAGAGGGTGAAGCGTACAAGCGGAAAGCAAAAATGGAAAGAATGGTCAGAAAATGAAGATAATCAGAGGGTGTTGTCGGCATGGTCAAGAGCAGGGATGACGGATGAAGAGATAGCCCGGCAGATCGGTATCAGCCGCTCGACACTGATAGAATGGAAAAAGAAATACCCTCAGATCAGCAAAGCGCTTTCGGATGGAAAGGATTTTGCTGACCGATTGGTTGAGGATAGCTTATACAAAAAGGCAATGGGCTTTTATGTGTTTGAGCAAAAAGCCTTTAAGGTAAAAAATATTGAATATGACGAAAACGGGAAAAAAATATCAGAAAAAGAAGAATTACAGACGGCAGAGGAACGCCACTATATTGAGCCGGACATTAAAGCTATTATTTTCTGGCTCAAGAACCGGAAACCGGAGATCTGGAAGGAAAAGATAGAAGAAAATTCCGTGGATGAGGAAGGCTCCGGTGTATTGATTTTGACCCCGTCACAGGTTGAAGAAATAAGAAAAGAGGTAAAGGATGAATAAGAAAATACAGAGAATTATATGGAATCCACAGCCCCGTCAGGTTTTGATGATGTCAAAAACAGAATTTGAGGCCCTGTATGGTGGGGCAGCAGGTGGGGGCAAAAGTGATTATTTGCTGGCAGAGGCGCTTAGGCAGGTACATATTCCGCAGTACAGGGCGATTATATTCCGAAAAACGTATCCGGAGCTTGCCGATCTGATAAGCCGCAGCCATGAGCTGTATGGTAATGCTTTCCCAAAAGCAAAATACAACGAAAGCAAGCACTGCTGGAGGTTTCCGTCTGGGGCGATCATTTATTTCGGTCAGATGCAGCATACCAAAGACAAACTAAAATACCAGGGCCGGCATTTTGATTTTGTAGGGTTTGATGAGCTTACGCATTTCGCAGAAGAAGAATATATGTACCTGTTTTCCCGTGTACGTTCGTCTGCTCCTGGCTTGCGTACCTATATCCGTGCTACCGCTAACCCAGGAGGGCCGGGGCATCCATGGGTCAAAGCCAGGTTTGTGACTGCTGCAAAACCGGAAACCAGAATCATACAGGACGTTAATATTACTCTTCCCAATGGAAAGAAGATTACACGTACCAGGGACCGGATTTTTATACCCAGCTCCGTTTTTGACAATCAGGCCCTGATGGATAATAACCCGGAATACATAGCCTCATTGGCTATGATGCCGGAGGCGGAGCGGAATGCACTGCTGTATGGGGATTGGGATTCCTTTTCCGGTCAGGTGTTTTCAGAGTGGCGGAATGATCCAGATAATTATCAGACAAGGGAGTGGACTCATGTTATTGAGCCGTTCCATATTCCTGATGGCTGGATTATTGGGCGGAGCTATGATTTTGGCTATGCAAAGCCGTTTTCTGTAGGCTGGTATGCTGTGGACTATGATGGCTGTGTCTATCGGATACGGGAACTATATGGCTGTAAGGAAGGACAGGCCAATGTAGGGCTGGAGGTTGATCCGGCACAGCAGGCCCGCATGATCCGGGAAGTAGAGGAGACAGATGAGAACCTAAAGGGAAGGAAGATCAGCGGTATAGCTGACCCGTCTATATTTGACCGGAGCCGCGGGGATTCCATAGCGGATATCATGGCTCGACAGGGAGTGTATTGGAATCCTGGGGATAACCACCGGATTGCCGGGAAAATGCAGTACCATTACAGAATGGCATTTAATGCGGACGGTCTTCCGCTATTCTATGTATTTAATACCTGCAAGGGGTTTATACGGACCATTCCTCAGCTAGTGTATGATGAAAAGAATGTGGAGGACATTGACACCACCCAGGAGGACCATATTTATGATGAGTGCCGTTATTTCCTGATGCAGTATCAAATTGCAAGACGTGAGAATGTCAAGAAGCTTCCTCCACTGGATGATCCACTGGATCTGTACAAAGAGGAAAGAGAAAAAACATATCGTTTTATCAGAATTTAGGAGAATTTATGGAAAATACTGAAAGACAGCCAATAGTAGGAAAAAAGCAGATAGATGAGGCATACGCACGTCTGCAAAAATACAAAATGGGTAAGAAGGCCTTGGAAACCCGTATTGTAAACGCAGAGGAGTGGTGGAAAAACAACCATTGGCAGAGGTTCGGAAGTGAAAGCAGGAATGGAAATGATCCAACTCCGGAAAGCGCATGGCTTTTCAACAGTTTAGCCAATAAACACGCGGATTTTCAGGACAATTTCCCCTGTCCGGCAATCTTGCCGCGGGAAGAATCAGATGAGGAAACAGCAAAGATCCTGTCTGAGGTCGTACCGGTTATATTAGAGCAGAATCATTTTGAAGAGGTCTATGATGCCTGCTCATGGGACAAGCCTAAAACCGGGACAGCCATATATGGGGTTTTCTGGAACACAGAAAAGGAAAATGGCCTGGGGGATATTGATATCAAATGCCAGGATATCATGAATATCTACTGGGAGCCGGGAATCAGGGACATACAGAACTCAAAGGATATATTTACTACAGAGCTGGTGGATCTGGATGAACTGAAAGAAAACTGGCCCATGCTGATTGATAAGGCTGTGGCTACAGGGGAGTTGATCAAATCAGAATATATCTATGATGATACCATTGACACATCCGGAAAAGTACAGGTGATTGACTGGTATTATAAGCGCCATATCAAGCTGGAGAATGGAGGAATGCGCACGATCCTGCATTACTGCAAATTTATTCCGGGTATAGTGCTGTATGCATCTGAGGATGATTCTAAGATGCAAGAGCGTGGATGGTATGACCATGGACAATATCCATTTGTTTTTGATGTCATGTTTCCGGAAAAAGCTTCCCCTGCGGGATTCGGTTATCTGGATGTGATGGTTAATCCGCAGGAATACATTGATAAATTGGATTCGCTGATATTAAAGAGCGCTGCACTAAATAAACCACGCTATTTTGTTTCAGAGGGCGCAAATGTCAATGAAAAGGATTTCGCAGATTTGTCAAAAGACATTGTGACAGTATCAGGAACGATAGACGAGAGCAGGATCCAGCAGATTAAACCGCCCACATTATCCGATTATGTTGTAAATATGCGGAATATAAAGGTGGATGAGCTGAAGGAAACCAGCGGAAACAGGGATTTTTCACAGGGGTCTACATCTTCCGGAGTAACAGCCGCGTCTGCCATTGCCGCATTGCAGGAGGCAGGAAGCAAATTAAGCAGGGACATGATCAAGTCAACCTATGGGGCACACAGCAAGGTTGTATTTTTGATTATAGAGCTGATCCGGCAGTTTTACGATCTGCCAAGATGTTACCGCATATCAAAACCGAATGGGACAGCCGAATATGTCATGCTGGACAACAGCCAAATCAAGCAGCAGGAAATAGAGATGTTTGATCAAGGGAAATTGCTCAGAAAACCGGTTTTTGATATTAAAATATCGGCACAGAAAGCAAGCCCGTACAGCAGACTTGCAAACAATGAATTGGCAAAAGAATTATTTGGAATGGGGTTATTTAATCCTCAGATTGCAGATCAGGCCCTTGCGGTTGTGTCTATGATGGATTTTGACCGAAGGGATGAGGTGATTAGGAAAATCACGGAAAACGGTACGATGTACCAGAAGATTCAGCAGTTACAGCAGATTCTTGCACAGCTGGCTCCCATGGTAGCGGAAATGACGAACCGCCCGGATCTGATAGAGGCAGTAGGGAACTTGATCGGTGAAAATGAGCTGGCAATGACAGACATTAATGTAGATAGCCAGAATGTAAAAACGAACAGCCTTGGACAGTCTGTATCTACAGGAAACAGTCGGGCCAGTAAGGCGAGACAGCAGGCGGCAGAGGCTACGGAGGTAAAGTGATGACAAAGGTATCAATTATAAATGTGCCAGGGTATTTTAGGTTGATCGTAGACGGTCATGCGGGATATGGACAGGCAAAGGGACTGCCGGAAGGGCATGATATTGTATGTGCAGCTGTATCTACTTTAGGGCAGACGGCGGCTCAGTGTATGCTGGAACTCAGTGAAGAAAAGGCGGTCATTATCCGGGAGATGCAAATAGAATCAGGTTTAATTGATATTCGGGTTTTAGCAAAGAAAAAGGCTCAGAAACGTCTGAACCATATCGTTTATACCATCCAGACGGGTTTTAAATTATTGGGGGATTCTTACCCCGATTTTGTCCAGATGGAGCTGGAATCTGGGGTGGTAGAAGAGAAAAACGGACTGTGATAGCATATACTCAGAGGCACGCGGGAAAGACCGCAGAAGAGAAAGACGCGCGGGAAAGACCGCAGAAAGGGAGCAAAATGAGAAAGATCAAAATGAATTTAAGGTTATTTGAAGGCGAAGGAGGAGCAGCGGCAGCAAGTACCGGATCACCGGCACCGGCAGCGGAACAAATGGGAGAAAATGTCCAGAACACCACTGGAGGCACTGGGGAAGGTGAGGAAACGGTAGGGCAGACACCGGAGGAGCGTAAGGCGGCTTATGAACGCTTCAAAGAAGAGTATAAGGATCTGTATAAGAATGATGTGCATGAACACATCAACCGCAGATTCAAAGACGAAAAAAAGCTTCAGGAGCAGTTGGATTCCTATACGCCGTTAATGTCGGTGCTTGGAATGCGCTATGGACTTCAGGAGCCTACAGTCCCTAATGTAATGGAGGCTATTGACCAGGATAATTCATTTTGGGAAGAGCAGGCACTTAAGGAAAACATGACTGTGGATCAGTTGAAGCATATGAGAAAGCTTGAAGCGGATAATCAGCAGCTGATTGACACGGTTAACCGTGCACAGCAGATCCGGCAGAGGGAAGATACATATGCGAGATGGGACAGGGAAGCTGAACTGTGCAAGCAGCGTTTCCCCAACTTTGATATGCAAATCGAATGTCAGAATCCAGATTTTCAAAGAGCTTTAGGTGCAGGAATGAGTGTAGAAACAGCCTATAAGGCAGTTCATTTTGATGAGCTTACCCATGGCCTGATGGTACAGACGGAAAAAGACACCAAGAAAAAGGTGGCTGATTCCATACGGTCAGGAGGTGGAAGGCCAACAGAGAACGGTGTAGGGGCAGGAAGCGCAAACGGAACGAAAGTGAGCGCTTGGGATCTTTCACCGGAAGAGTTCCATAAAATCATGGAACGGGCTGCCAGAGGGGAAAAAATTATGATTTAAAGGAGATTGGAATGGTAAAGAAGATAATCTTTAATTTGAGATTGTTTGAAGGCCCTGCTAACGTGACTACTGCGGACGGTATGAGCGTTGAAATGAAAACGTATTATGACCGTAACCTGATTGAGAACGCAGAGCCGAAGCTGATATATGACCAGTTGGCGCAGCAGAGGGATATTCCGAGAAACGGCGGTAAAACAATCGGGTTCAGAAAGTACGATCAGCTTCCAAAAGCATTAACGCCTCTGACTGAGGGTGTTACACCCAAGGGGCAGAAGATGAACGTCACCAAAATTGAAGCCACTGTAAAACAGCATGGTGGATTTATTGGGCTTACGGATCTTCTGAAGAAGATAGTCCTTAATTTGAGATTGTTTGAAGGCCCTGCTAACGTGACTACTGCGGACGGTATGAGCGTTGAAATGAAAACGTATTATGACCGTAACCTGATTGAGAACGCAGAGCCGAAGTTGGTACATGACCAGTGGGCGCAGCAGAGGGATATCCCGAAAAATGGCGGTAAAACAATTGAATTTAGAAAATATGATCAACTTCCGAAGGCATTAACGCCTTTGACTGAGGGTGTTACTCCCCAAGGGCAGGCAATGAACGTCACCAAGATCGAAGCCACTGTAAAACAGTATGGTGGATTTATTGAGCTTTCAGATCTTCTGATTATGACGGCCATTGATAACAACATTGTTGAAGCAACTACTCTGATCGGGTCACAGGCTGGAAGAACTCTGGACACGATTTCAAGAGAGGTAATGAATGCAGGAACCAATGTACAGTATGCAGAGGGGCAGGTTAAGTCAAGAGCTGCTATCACAAAGGATATGAAGCTGACTCCAAAGGCCATCAAAATGGCAGTAAGAACCCTGAAAAAGCAGAACGCAGAGCGGATTGGCGGCTACTATTTTGCTATCATCCATCCGGACTGTTCTTTTGATCTGACGGAAAGTGACAGATTCATTGAAGCTGTAAAGTATAAGAACCCAGAGCGGATTTACAATGGTGAGATCGGAGAATTTGAGGGAGTACGCTTCGTAGAAACAACAGAAGCTAAGATTTTCGCCCAAGCTGGCGCCCAGGATGCAGAAAATGGAAATAAAAAGGTAGATGTGTATTCAACGCTTGTATTTGGCTCAAATGCATATGCAACTACTAAGATTCAGGGTGGTGGATTGGAAACAATTATCAAACAGCTGGGAAGCTCTGGTACAGCGGATGCATTAAATCAGCGTGCAACCGTTGGATGGAAAGCTCTTAAGGTAACAGAGCTGTTATCTCCACAGTATATGGTACGTATTGAAACAGCATCGACTTTTAGTGATGGTGTAGCAAATTAAAGGAGGAGATGCAAATGAAAAAGAATGAAGAAATGAATGATGTGGAAGGTATGCCAGCAGAAGAAACCCCAGAAATCAAGAAAAGCGCAGAACCCCAAAAGACAAGTAAATCTGAAAAAATGGTGAGTTTTAAAATTCCCAAGGGGAGAAATGAACAGGATCGGGCAGATGTGTTTGTCTGCGTTAATGGAGTATCGTATCAGATCCAGAGGGGTGTAATCGTCGAGCTGCCAGAAAGTGTAGTTGAGGTATTAGAAAATGCTGAAATGCAGATGGAATACGCCATGCAGATGCAGGAAGCAACAGCCGGGTAAGCAATAGGAACGAATAATTAAAACGGAGGCGGTTGAAATTGATTATAGTACGCGGTAGAGAGCTTATAATCCCGGAAAGCGAAAGACAGATCGGGACACAATATGACAGCAACTCAGAAGTACGGCAGATCAAGGTCAGCCGCCTTACTGCTGGTGGAGTAGATATTTCCCATCTGGATTTCAGGCTGGATTTGCGGTATGGAAATGAAAAGAAGGATACGGCGCTGCTGGATAAGGAAATTTCGGACGAGGATATAATTCTCACCTGGACTGTTGGGCCGAACAGCGTAAAAGAGGTTGGGACTGTATGGATTGCCGTGCGTGGATCAGATGATTTCGGGAAAGTAAAATGGGCCACAAATCAAGGGTATCTGTATGTAGGGAAAACCATTGACACACCTTCTGGAGAGGGTGTTGATCTGACAGAAATGGAAGAACTGGAAAAGCGTCTCGACCAGAAAACAGCAGAGCTCGATACGGCAGAGAAGAAACGTGTAGAGGCTGAGAATATCAGGGAAGAGAATGAACAGCAGAGACTAAATAACGAAAGAGAGTGGCAGATACAGGGAGAGAAAGCCGTGCAGGCGGCAAAAGATGCACAGGCGGCAGCATCTGCCGCAGAGAAAGAAAAAACAGTAGCAATGGAATATGCCACTGCTGCAGGTGGTTCGGCAGATGATGCAAGGCAATATGCAGAGTCTGCTTCAACAAGTGCTGTTAATGCAGACGCAAGTGCAAAAAGGGCAGAGGAGATTGCAGAAGGATTAGGTAGTTATGACGGTACTGCCGCCAGTGTGACGGCAGTAGATACTCATAATTTCACTGGCACAGGAGCTGGAAAGAAATCTACAGTGCAGGCATTACTGGATAAGATCGCACAGAAGCTGATTGAGAAGGTAGTCACTTCTGACACCTTCCAGACAGTGCTCGCTAAATATCTGGTTAATAACGGACTTACTACAGAGGCAGGAAAGTTTGGTCTGGATGCGGCGTTTGGAAAGAACCTTCAGGATCAGATTACTGAACAAAATAGCAATTTAAGTGCGGTAAAAAATAAATTCTCAAACGATTTATTCTATATCAATTCCATTAACCAGCGAGTTAATGATTTAAGTGTTGGAAATGCATCTATGATTTCTGATATAACATATATGATTAAGGATAAACGCATAAAAACAGGCTGCTTTGGCTTTGCAGATAGAACATACAGCGATGTTCCGGTTGAAGTTCCTAAATGGGGGTATGTCGAGTATTTTCAGCATGCTGATGGTTATGTTACTGTTCGACTGTATGCTGATTATAGTACCGACATATGGATCGCTCAATTCATTCTGGGGAAATCTAAGTTTGAAAAAGATTGGGTCAAAAAATGATTATTTCCAACTTGATGAAGTGATGAGTTCAGAGTTCCAACCGCCCCAAACATACTGATTTTTATTACCATCGATAATTTCCATTGACGTAAATAGTCCTGTATTTTTTATAGTAAGAAGCCCTGTGCCAGTCATTACATCTGGAATATTTTGCACTGCATCTTTGCTGATTAAATAAACTTTTTGAGCGTTCATATCAAGGGATTGATTTCTAAGATTATTAATATCACCAGTAAACTGTACGGCAGTTAAACCATTTTTAATAGCTTCGATATTGCTATTTTGTTCAGTAATTCTAAGAAAGGAAAATTCAATGAATATAATAAGACAACCGACAAAACAAGGAGAAAAATTAACATATAAATTCCCTGTAAAAGGAAGTAAATTTTTGGTGAAAAATTTTACGGATGGAGATATAGAGGTGACTTTCGATTCGGGGGATAAGACAGGTATATTAATACCTGAAAATGCAGCTCAGATATGTATTATTGGAGAAAGCTCTGGTTGGGGATTATATGTGCGAGATACTATATATATAACAGCAAAGGTGGAATCTGAAAAAGGGGTTGAAGTACAATGTCTCAGGTGGTAGGAGAAGACATGATGGTAGGAATGGGATATATTGGCTTAGATTCAGGCCGATTGTACCGTATGCGCCGAGGCC